>Ga0307419_10000066_pt1 | contig 38776 bp, 26 predicted proteins | sample SalMarWE160230MG_2_FD_202512 | JGI IMG/M metagenome (GOLD analysis project Ga0307419, IMG submission 202512) | Salt marsh sediment microbial communities from the Plum Island Ecosystem LTER, Massachusetts, United States - WE1602-30 | ecosystem: Environmental > Aquatic > Marine > Intertidal zone... | reverse complement strand
TCTCAACGAAGAGTGAACCGGAGATGTTGAAGAAATCAAAGGCCATACCGTAAATAATGCATGAGAGGATGATCATCCAAAGCCCTTCAGCCGGGTTCCCGAATCCGAACAGGCCGAAACGGAGAATCCACGCCACCATGCTCATCAGCATCACCTTCTTTATCCCGAACTTTTTCAGGAAAAAGGGAATGGTAAGAATAAAGAGGGTTTCGGAGATCTGTGAGACTGACATTATTATTGCGGGATACTTAACAGCGATAAGGTCTTTGTACTCCGTTATGTCGGCGAAATCGTGCAGAAAGGTGTCGCCGTAGGCGTTGGTCAGCTGCAGAGCACCGCCAAGCAGCATGGCGAAGATGAAGAAGATAGCCATCTTAGTACCTTTGAAGAGCCTGAAGGCATTGAGACCCAGCTCTTCTGCCAGCTTCTTCTTGTGTCCCCTTCCCTGTGGAATACACTTTGGGAGCGTAAAGGCATAGAGACCAAGTAGGAGAGAGGAGGCAGCCGCAACATAGAACTGCATGGGTGAGGTTTCAAAGCCCAGCAGGCTTACAATCCACAGCGCTACTATGAAGCCAATCGTCCCCCAGACCCTCACTGGCGGGTAATCCTTTATAATGTCCATGCCGCTGTTTTTCATAGAGCTGTATGCCACCGTGATAGACAGAGCCAGGGTGGGCATGTAGAACATCATCGTAAGTAGAAGAATCCAGAAAAAGGAGTCAGGATTATTGATGGCCGGAATTAGTGTAAGCAGGACGGCACCAGCAATGTGAAAGATGCCATACAGCCTCTCGGCGTTGACCCATTTGTCGGCAATGATCCCGGCAATGGCCGGCATGAAGAGTGAAGCCAGTCCCATTGTTGAAAAGATAGCTCCGAAATCGGTCCCCGACCAGTTTTTGTTCTGAAACCAATATGCCCCGATGGTGAGCAGCCACGATCCCCAGATAAAGAACTGGAGGAAGTTCATGATGATAAGCCGGCCCTTGAGTCCCATAGCTTTAGGTTATTTGTTACAGTTAATTTGCGAAGATAGCAAGCTATTCCATAATATGGAGCCGCTCTGAAAAAATGTTGAAAAAGGGGCACCTTCCTGGGCCCTATGTCATTTAAAACCGGGCCGGGGGGATGAGTACATGAGATAAATACTGGGATTACCTCCTCTCCCGAGTCCTCGGGATCGTCGGTGATCCCCGGGAAAGAACCAGCAAAACCTGAATAAACCCTGACGGGTTATGTTTATTTCACCTCAGTTCCTTATAAAAGCAAGCTTTTAAAAGAAATAAGCGGACTGTATCCGCCGTAGCTCGCCATAAATAGAAACTCGCCGTCGTTCCGCTGAAGCGGAACTATGGCGAGCGGAGGCGGAGAGAGGGGGATTACATTCTGTGATCCCTGAGGAGAGTTCCTGCAACTCCAAATTACTCCCGGCTCGTTTCACTCGCCTTGTATTTTTGTTTTCAGCCCGGCCTTAATAAAAAGAGTTTTGTACGGCCATTCTGAAAACAAAAATCCCGCGGTTTCCCGCGGGAGTAATTTGGCTTTGCGGAGAGAGGGGGATTCGAACCCCCGGTCCCGAGGTCTCGGGACAACGGTTTTCGAGACCGCCCCATTCGACCGCTCTGGCATCTCTCCTGTAATATGCGCCACTCCCGATAGATATCGGGACACCGCGGCGTCTATCTCTCCTGAACGGCAAATTTGTACAATTTTATTGAAAGAATATAAGGTTTACATTAAAAAGAGATTTTATTACCTTATCGCCTGATGATATTTAATTAGTCTTGATGAGTAACACCACGTATCAGATATGAATCTGACAAGGTAAATACCCGGTGAGATACCGGTTAACGGGAATTCCAGCTCGTCTTTTCCTTCAAGTCCGGCTGACGTAATAATCCTCCCGTTCATATCACTGATCTCAAGCCTGTTATAACCGCCCAGATTTTCAAAATAAATAATATCACAGGCCGGGTTAGGATACATTCTTATCTTCATTTGATGTTGATAAAAATTTGTGATATATGTAATATTTTGTTCAATGACCTGAACATTATCGAGATAAAACCTTTTTGAGAGCGATTCAAATTTTATCTTTCCTGTTGAGCCTGCATCTGTCAACGGCAGATCAATAGTCTGAAATTCATCAGTTGGAGCAAATGAATCACCCAGCGGAGAACCATTTAAAGAAACCTGAACAGTCGTAGCATCATCGGGCCATCGTGAGATGTCAAATCTGAGACGCGGGATTCCTTCATAACCTGTCAGGTCAATGGATGGAGTCTCTATCCATCCGGGCACATCAGCGGTGCCGAGCTTGATCTCACCTCCGGCCGAATAGACCTTGGATCCGGTCCATCCCGGTTCACTGGTCTTGCTGTCCAGTGAGCCGGACTGGTCGTAAGGAGAGGGAGATGAATGAGTACATGTGGTAAAACCTGAAAAATCTTCAGAGAATACCACTGACTGTCCACTTAAATCAGGAGGATAGCATAAGAAAGAAATGGAAACAGTCATACTGATTAAAAGCAGCGATTTTTTCATTCCGATAAATATTTATTCCCTGGTAAATTAGCACATGCCAATATACTTAAAATTCATATTTATTCACAGGTAATTTTGGATAAAATCATACCTTAGTGAAAAATTTATCTCTGCTGATTCTAACCAAAAAACAATAACCGTGAAAAATCTATCTAAGTTATTCATTATTACAGCTTTAGCTGTATTGATAATGCCCTCCTGTAAAAATGAGCCGGGGGTGGATAAGAGCAATCCGTTCTTCAGTGAATATAATACTCCTTTCAATGTTCCGCCATTTGAAAAGATAATGGCCGGGCATTATATGCCGGCTTTTGAAAAGGGAATGGCAGAGGGAAGGAAAGAGATTGAAGAGCTGGTAAAAAACAAGGAAGAACCGACATTTGCAAACACTGTTGAAGCTCTCGACAGATCCGGAGAACTTCTCACAAGAGTCACATCTGTATTTTACGGACAGGCAAATGCAAACACCAATGATTCGCTGCAGAACATTGAGGTGGAAATTTCTCCAAAACTTGCAGCATTCAACGATGAGATCCTGCTTAATCCGGATCTCTTTACAAGATTGAAACATGTTTATGATAACCAGGTAACGTATGATCTGAATCCAGAGCAGCAATTCATTCTGGAAAACCTTTATAAGTCATTTGTAAGAAATGGGGCAAACCTGGACAAGGAGGATCAGGATTCCCTTAAAAAAATAAATCAGCGGCTTTCTGTCCTTACGGTTAATTACAGTCAGAATGTTCTTGATGAAACAAACAATTACAAGCTTCTTGTTGAGAAGGATGACCTTGCAGGGTTGCCTGAATCAGTCATTTCAACAGCTGCCGAAGCAGCAAAAGCCGCAGGTCAGGAAGGCAAATGGGCATTCACCACGCAGCGGCCAAGTATTTTCCCTTTTATCACCTATTCTGAAAACAGGGATCTCCGTCGTGAGATCTACAATGCTTACATCAACAGGTGCAACAACGGTAATGAGTTTGACAACAATGCAATACTTGCCGAAATTGTAAAATTGAGAGCAGCAAGGGCAAAACTGCTGGGATATAAAACTCATTCTCATGTGATACTCGAACCAAGGATGGCCAAAAATCCCGAAAATGTACTCGATCTTCTTAACACACTGTGGGGGAAAGCTGTTCCTGTGGCACAGAATGAAGTAAAGGATATGCAGAAAATAATAAACAGGGAAGGCAGCAAATTCTCTCTTGAACCGTCAGACTGGTGGTACTATGCCGAAAAACTAAGGAAACAAAAGTATGACCTTAACGATGCGGAATTAAGACCCTATTTCAAGCTCGAAAACGTACGGGAAGGAGTCTTTACATGCGCAAACAGGCTATACGGCATTACCTTTAATCCACTGGCAGATTGTCCTTTACCTCATCCGGATGCTGAGGCTTTTGAAGTGAAGGATAAGGATGGCTCTCATATTGGAGTACTTTATATGGATTATTTCCCCAGGGAGAGCAAGCGGCAGGGTGCATGGTGCCTTACTTACCGCAGCCATCATGTGATTGATGGAAAAACCGTTACACCTGTAGTGACAACGGTATTCAACTTTACACCCCGAAGCGGTGATATGCCTTCACTCCTGAGTCTTGATGAGGTTTCAACCGTCTTTCATGAATTTGGTCACGCACTGGATGCACTCTTCAACAGGAATACATATAACCAGACATTTATTGCATGGGACTTTGTAGAGCTTCCTTCACAGATAATGGAACATTGGGTTACCGAACCGGAAATGCTCAACATATATGCAAAACATTATCAAACAGGAGAAGTAATACCCGAATCACTTGTAAAGAAAATAGAGAACAGCAGCTATTTTAACCAGGGTTTTGATAATGTTGAATTACTGGCAGCATCGTTGTTGGATATTGCTTATCACACTCTTGAAGCTCCGGCAATAATTGATGTTCAAACCTTTGAAAAGGAGTATTTCGAAAAAATCGGGCTGATCCCTGAGATCATATCACGCTACAGGAGCACCTATTTCCTGCATATCATGGATGGGTATGATTCAGGTTATTACAGCTATACATGGGCCGCAGTGCTTGATAACGATGCATTTGAAGCCTTTAAGGAAAACGGCATCTTCGACAGGGCAACAGCAGAGTCGTTCAGGACAAACATACTTGCCAATAACGGCATAATGGATGCTATGGAGATGTATGTCAATTTCCGTGGCCGTGAACCGGTTATAGAACCACTGCTCAGGAACAGGGGTCTCATGCCTCAGTAGCATGCGGCCTTCTTGCTACCGGTTTAAGGCAGGTTCATAACACAGGAGGGGGATCCTGAAATTATTTCTTAACTATATAAGATGCTTATTTCCTTGCCCGCCTTGAAGTTTTGAAAAAGAGAAATGATTCAGCATGTATTATTTCGTATTGATCAGCTGAAACATGTGTTCATCAAGGTAGCCGCCTGTTATATTGATCCAGTCTTTCTTAATTCCTGATTCAACAAATCCCTGTTTCCTGAAAAGGTCGATACTCTCACAATTATTGGCCAGTATATTGCAGTAAAGCTGGTGCAGTTGCAGAGTTGTAAAACAATAATCTATCAGGCACTTAAGTGCCATGGATGCATATCCTTTTCTGCGCTCTGATTCGTCAGCAATAAGAATTCCAAGTCCTGCCCTCTTATGAAAAGGATCAAAGTCAAAAATATCTATCGTCCCGATTGTTTTTTTTTCGGGAATAAGATCGATCATCAACCGTAGCTGCCCGGTTTCATATATACTTTTATGAGAGTTCTCCATATATCTTTTTAAAGTATATTTTGAGAATGGTGAAACTGTATTGCTGATAATCCAGTAAATACTGTTATTCTCCCACTCATAAAGAAGTTCCAGATCTTCAGGCTCAAGGGCTCTGAGGTTTATTTTTTCGTACTTCATTAAGAAATATTTATTTTATGGTTGTTTGGTTACCAGCTGGTTAAGTTCCCTTATAAAAGCATCATTGAATCCCCTCTGTTGAATTGAAACAATAGCTTCTTTTGCCTGTGAAAGAGTCTCGAACTCACCTGTAACATACTTATAAAAGCCATCATCTCCAAGAATTTCCCTGACACCTTCTATATTACTGAAATACTCCATTTCAACAGGTGATTTTGCTGCTAACAATTGAATAGTATATACTCGTTTACCTGTAGCAATATTGACTACCGATGCGGTTTTTGACAGGATTCTTGACTTATGATTGAGATCGTATTGATTTATTATGTAAGCCTCTTTGAATCCCTTTTCCTTTACATAGCCCAGATAATTAATGGCATCCGGTCTGTTATAAAACACACCAAGAGAGTAAACAGACACTGAATCTGATTCTATCGGCCTCAGGAACAGAATTCCACTCAGATCCAGGTTGTTGAAATAATCTTTAGGCAGCCTCTCCTTTGTCTCTTTAAGTACAATAATGTATTTCATTGAGGAGGGCAGACGCAGATGTTCGGGAGTATATGTTTCCTGTCTTATTACAATGCCTGTCTGAGGATCCTCTATTCCAAAGGTGACCCTCCTGTTATATTTTCTTCCTTCCGGATTATCTGAGCCGTCAGGATTTGTATTTACGGCAGCGAAAACAGACTCGCCAAAAGCCTTTTTAATGAACCTGGAAGAAGGATTTATTGGAGAAACCAAATAGTCGATAACAGCCTGAGCCCTTTTATCTGACAGTTTAAGATTATATTCAAGGCTCCCTTTGGAGTCGGTATACCCTGCAACCTCAACTTTAAGCTCCGGATAAGTTATAAGGACAGGTTTAACCTGTTCAATCACATTCTGCGCCTGATCAGTCAGCTCATAACTGTTAAAATTAAACAGGATAGTCTTCATTGTTATAAAGGTACCCTGAGCCACTTCAACAGGGATAAGTGATGTATTCACTGCCATGTAACGGTTCCGGGAATAAAGGGGCAGATTGATACTGACAGTGTCGGTCCGATAACCAGGGTAACTTACCTGGACCTTGTAATCACCCGGTTTTATTTCAAACCTGAATTGGCCACCTTCATTCACCTTGATATTTTCCATAAGTGTTCCCCTGATGGCATCAAAAAGTTTTAAACCGGTTTTATCACGATCAAGAGTCGATGCATCTGCTAATGTAATAGCTCCTTCAACAGTTGTTATTTCATCAGCCGGATCAACAGCAACAACGGTATATATATTCCTCGATTCCGTTTCTTCATCATACAAGCTGGTGATAAAACCGGCGGCATTATTATTAAGGATGAAAAATGTATTTGGGAGAGTTGTATTAAATGCAAAAGGCATTCCTACAGGATTAGACCACCCGCTATCTCTCAATATTGATCTGAACACATCATATCCTCCCATGCTTATATGTCCGGAAGAACTGAAGATAAGAGTTTGTGATTCAGGGTCAAAAAAAGGTGTATCCTCATTGAACGGGGTGTTGATAATATCACCGCAGTTAACCGGATCATCCCATGTACCTTCTTTATTTTTCGAAACCCATAAATCAAGATCTCCCGAGCCTCCGGGTCTGTTACTGGAGATGTAAAGTGTATTCCCGTCAGGTGTAATAAAACCATGTGATTCCCAATAGATTGTGTTTATTCCTCTTCCCAGGCTTTTGATCTTTGTCCATGTATCACCTTCTCTTTGACTGTAATAGAGATTACCGTCACCGCCGTCATCAAAGTAGAGGATAAGAAGCTTGCCATCACCTGTTATCGAATTTGAATAAAGCCTTGTATATCCTCCCAGCTGTGGAGTAATATCAACAGGGAGGCTCCATGTATCATTCCTGTATGAGCATAATATTCTGGTTTTATCTTCAATTTTCCAGGTAAATATAAATACGGAGTCATTCTTTGAGAGGACAGGGTTACATGCTCCGGGATAATTATCCAGCCATGGTTCAAACAACTTCGAAATGATAGACAGTGGTTTCTTTTTCATTTCGAGGGCATACCTGCAGTCCCTTATCTGATTATCAATATAATCTTCCCTGAAAATATCTGTTTTACGATATCTTTTCTTTGCCTCATTGAATACTGAGATTGCTTTTTCCAGACTGTCGTTCATATGGTAAGCGATGGCAAGATAAAGATAAGTATCAAGAGGTGCCTGTTCTCCATATTCAATATAATCGCGGTCTTTTTTTACAATGTTTGATGAAGCATATTTAAGAAGCGTGAGGGCCTCCCGGTACCTTCCATCAATATTCAGACAACATATTCCCAGCTTTGCTGCAAAGTTGGAATTATCAGGATAGGTTTTATTCAGAGACTCATACAATTCTGCAGCTTTCTCATAATCCTCATTATAATAGAAAAAAATATCGGCATTCTGTACGGTTCTGACAAGATCTTTTCTGGTGAGTTCCTGAGAGATGAGAGTGTTAAAACAACTGGTTAAGAGAATGATTAAGAAAATACTTACAAAACGATGACTCATTGTTTTAATACTTTTTTGATGAAGATTTGCTCGGGGTATCCCTTCCTTATAAGCTCCAGTCTCCATGCAGTGGCCTCTTCCCGGGTATCAAAGTGTCCTGTAATATACCTGTAGAACCTGTCGTTCTCGTTATACAAGACCTTCATATCAGCAATGTGCGTGAAATAGCTGACATCTATCGGATTATAAAGAGCCATTACCTGGACGGTATAATAAAGAATATCAGAATCTTCAACGTCAGTATCTCCTACATCTTTTACATTCATGTTTGTTATCAGGATACTTGAATCAATTTCATCAACAACAGGTATATCGGCAAGATTAATTTTATCATATATAACAGGTTCCGCGAGTAAAGAGTCTCTTGTCAGTGTGATGTCCAGAGTGAGTATTAATTCCGGATTGTCAAGGTTTATTGCCGTATCTATGGCGAAGAGGAAATCTTCGTCACCCGAATAGACAACATTGAATACTCCTGGTGCAATATTTATGTCGTATGATCCGGATGTCATATCTGGTTTCCCCCGGTAAAGAGTATCCCCTGTCATTCTATTGAGAATGTTTATATTATAATCCTTAATGACGGCCAGGGCTGTATCGTTGTGCATAAATTGTCCTGTTAATTTATATTCCTTGTCGACAGCGGGAGTTTTAAATTCCAAGAAAAAAATCTCTTTCTTTTTGTAATCCGTCTTCATTGAATAGTATGCATTCACGCCATTATTGAAGGGCAGGAAAAACTTATCATCATCCGTTGTATTTACAGGGGATCCCAGGTTTTCAGGCGGTTTAAATTTCCCGTTGATATATTGGCATTTGAAATTATCATATCCTCCCATTGAATTATGTCCTTCCGAACAAAAATAAAGGAAAGAATTTCCCTCAACCATGAAAGGATTATCCTCATTGTACATAGTGTTCACTATTGCTCCCAGGTTTACTGCCTCTCCCCAGTCACCTGATTCATCTCTTTCTGAAACATAAATATCAAGTCCGCCTTCTCCACCTTCCCTGTTACTTGTAAAATATAGCTTTGTACCATCCGCAGTAACCGAAGCATGCGATTCATAGTACTTTGTATTTATGTTTCTATTTAACTTTTCTATTGGTGTCCATTCGTCGTTGATATATTTTGAAGTATAAATATTTCCGTCAAAGTTGTCATTTTTATAAAGGAAAAGTTCCGTACCGTCTTTATTGAGCGAGCAGGATGAGCAATCATCACCGGCATTGAGCTGCTTTGTTATTTCTACAGGAAACTGCCATTTACCTCTTATTCTTTTTGAGAAGAGGATTATATTCACAAGGCCTCTCTGTTCAGTGTACACTATCGTATTACCATCAAAGCTGACTGCCGGATTTACATTCATCGATCCCAGGCTGAAATCTGGTCCCAATATCTCTTTGCTTATTGTTACGGGATTTTTTCTGAATTCCATAGCAATCTTGCATGCCTGTATCTGTTGATCCACGAAATCAAGATTTTCCATCCCGCCTTTTTCTTCAGTTTCTCTTGCAAGGCTCCTGAAGGTTTCAAGAGTTCTTTGTCCTTTATCCAGTTCATTGTTGATCATATAGGCTTTTGCCAGAATAAAATATGCATCAAGGGGAGCTCTCCGTTCATTAAAGGATCCTGACTTTGCATCATAACTGGAATTCCTTACTGCTGATTCAAGATATTGTATAGCCTTGTCTTTTTCGTCAGGGATGTTCAGGTAACATGCACCGATTTTATAGGCGACATTCAGATTTTCGGGGTTTTCAAGAAGTAAATATAACTGATTTGCAAGCTCATACTCTTCATACAGGTAATATGACTCAGCCTGGGCATATATCTCCTTCATCTCTTTTTTAGACTGAGCAGAAGCAGCTACACACGAAATGATGAGTATCAAGAGCTGCAACCTTATACGCTGTATTACTCTGAGAGGATTCATCATAACAAATATATAATATTTTAAGCATGAAAACACTCTCATCCCCCTATATTATTTTAAAGTGACTCTGTAAATATCCTCTTTTCCGTAACCTTCAGATTCTTTATACCTGGAGTAGTAACCTGATTTTCCCTTTCCCTCCGGCATAAAGTATATATCATCATCAGGAGTGTTTAAAGGGTAGCCGAGGTTTTCAGGTGTACTCCAGAGGTTATTGTTTTGAAGTTCTGATCTGAAAAGATCATACCCTCCTATATTACTATGTCCCTGTGAACTGAAGAAGATAGTTTTTCCGTTATTTATCAGGAAGGGCCGGTCTTCATTGAAGGGTGTATTTATCTCAGGACCAAGATTTACCGGGATTCCCCAGTCTCCTCCTGTTTTTCTTGAAATATAGAGATCAAGACCTCCGAAGCCTCCCGGGCGATCAGAGGCAAAAATGAGAATATCCCCTTTTTCAGATACAAAACCATGTGATTCCCAGTATTTTGTATTTATATTTTTATTCAATGGTGTACTTGCGCCCCATCTTACTCCATCGAAGGAACATATGTAAAGGTCACTGTTGAAATTGTCATCCTTTGACAGATACAGCATCTTTCCGTCTGATGAAAGACACGATATGTACATGTCACCATTGGACTCAAGATCAGGTGTGATATTTACAGGAGTGCTCCATTTGCCGTTAATAAGCTTTGTGAGCATGATGGCATCATAGAACTTCATAGATACCATGTATGCTAATGTCATTCCGTCAGCGGAGATTACAGGATTAAAATTTGATTTTTCATCATTTATTAGTCCGCCCATGTTTTCCTCAGTATAGGATGTCGGATTGGCAATAAGCTCTTTTGCAGTATCGCATGTTTTTATCAGGTAATTGATGAAATCGATGTTTTCCCTGTCATCAGGAAGCAGTGTGCCTGAGAACCTAATAAAGGTCTCTTTGGCCCTGTCGAACTGGTAATTGATCCTGTATGCTAACGCAAGGTAATACAATGCATCATTTGGAGATGATGTCTGGGTTATGGTTCCCTCTTTATATTTTGCCGACATGTTTCTTACGGCAGCTTCCAGGTATTCAACTGAAAGGTTCTTCTTACCGGTAATGTTCAGGTAGCAAACCCCGATACGATATGCGATATTCGCATTTTCAGGCAGTTTTTCATAAAGCTGAAGGTAATAGGGAAGTGCATCCTGGTATTCCCCGGTAACAAAGAAATATTCAGCCTCAAGAAAAATATCCTGGAGAGGCCTTGGTTCCTGGGTGTAAACGGGCAATAATAAAACTGATGTAACTATTAGAGTGACCATCCTTTTACCCATGACTGCTGGTTTATTCAACAAATTTAACAAAAAAACAGGAAAGAAAAACTGAAAGGTATAATAAGGTATCACAGATCTTTTAAAAGAGTGCAGCAAATAACAGGAGCAGAGATTTTATAAACCTGAATTTTTATTCCGATTCATCCTTCTCATTATTCCTCTTTTTGAGAAACCAGATAAAGAAGAATAATGCTCCGGCACCAAGCAGAAGCCAGAGTATCCAGAATTTACCTCCTCTGTCATCTTTGACAGAGGTACTGATCATTTCATCCGGAATATCCCTGGAAGCTGCGAGATCTGCTATTGCTCTGAAGATTGTCTCTTCAGGGACCACCTGGTCTCTATTCTTCAGAATGAACTGAATTAGATCTTCAGGTGTCTTGATTCTTTCTTTCTCAAGGTCCAGTGAATTGAGCCAGGAAAGAAAAGGTTCTTTTGCAACGGAAGCGAGATCCCTGAGGTATTGTTCAGCATCAGTTCCGGGAAGAGAGCTTATTGCGGCGATAACTTCTGCATACTTTTCATCTGTCATTCCACGTTTGACGGATTCATAATAAACAGACTGTATCCATACTCCACCATCTTTGATTCCTTTTTTCTCAGTGGCTGCGATGGCTTGTCTCAGCATATTCCCCGTTTCAGTGTCCTCGTCGATCGCAAGAAGCTTCTTTCTTTCATGGGAGATGGTCATATCGGATTTTACCAGTATAGTTTCTGCAATTTTGTCATGATCTTCAGGGCTTGTTTTCCCTCCGCTCTTTTCGGATATAATTCTCTCAAACTCGGGAGGCACGTTCCTTGCGGTTGATATGGGCGGCTCTCCTGTTATTAATACATCAGCTGTCGTAGTGTTGTTGAACCGGTCTGTTACTTTGAAGGTAACTTTGTTGTCCCCGGTAAGGGGTACCATTTTGTAGTTGAAAGTTGAATCGGAAACAGCAAATTGTTCGGTATAGACAAGAGAATCTCCAATCCAGTGCTCTACAACAACCATTGAACCCGGTTCTGTTTTCACCGGGATTACAAGCGTGTCCCCACTGGTTGCCGATATAACATCTTTATATTCTATGGAAAGATCAGCAACAAGATCAGTCTTCGGTAAAATAATTCCGGGGAGATTAAAGCTGTCGGACGGATGTGCAAGTGACAGATTTAAGTCTCTCTGAGTCTTTTTACCTCCGGGAGACTCATAAGTAACCTCATAATTCCCCTGAGGTACCTGGAATTCATATTCACCTGTCTGGGGATTAGTATATACAACAACCATTTTATCGGGATCGCTTGTGTCGATGGCGCTGATTTTAATCCTGTCGTAATTTAAGCTATTGATGAGGTCGGCAATTTTTGCAATCCCCCGTATGGTGAATTTCCTGGGATGCTCATCAGAGAAGATCTCGATCCTGTAGATATCCTGTTTGCCAAATCCGTCGGGACTGTATTTAGCCAGGTAACCCTCATAACCTTCATTTATCGGTTTGAAAAAAACATCGTCGTCAGTGGAATTAAGAGGATAACCAAGATTCAGAGGCACTGACCATTTACCGCTATCAAGCTGTGTTGCATAGAAAATATCATAGCCTCCAATGTTAAAATGGCCTCGTGAACTGAAAAACAGTGTTTTGTCATCATTGCTTAAGAAGGGAGTATTTTCGTGATATTTAGTATTTATTACAGGACCAAGGTTAATTGCAGGTCCCCAATTTCCTGAACTGTCCTTTGAAGATACATAAATATCAAGACCTCCGATTGAACTTTTACGGTTACTGGTGAAGTACAGTTTTTTGTTATCGTGTGATATAGCAGCGTGCGACTCCCAGTATTTGGTATTTATATTATCGTTCAGCTTTACAATAGGATTCCACGAACCGTTTTCATAAGTTGATGAATAGATTATGCCATCATAACCGGTAGAACTGTAAAGATAAAGTGTCTTACCATCTTTTGATATGGATGTGGGATACAGATCCCGGTCAACCTGAAGAGCCTCATTCATGTTTATCGGTACGCTCCACTCTCCATTGTTTCTGGTTGAATAGAGAATAGCATCGTAAAAAGCCTCGGTTTTGCTGTATATCATTATTTTTTCATCATCGGAGATGACCGGATTGAATTCTGAGTTATTCTCATTTATATTGCTGCCAAGATTCTGTTCCTTGACATACAGAGGAGCATTTATAAGTTCTTTTGCATTAAGGCAGGATTGTATCTGTTCCTCAACAATCTCAGGATCGTAGATTTTGGTATCGAGACCCTTTTTAAAAAGTTCATAGGTCTCTATGGCCTTATCTAGCTGATTGTCAATTCTGTATGCGTTAGCCAGGTAATAAAATGCATCATAGGGCGCCCCCTTTTCCTTGAATTTTCCTTCCTTGTATTTTGGATTGATATCCTTTACGGCTTCTTCAAGATATCCTATTGCCTTTTCCTTTTCACCCGGAATATTCAGATAGCATTGCCCAATCCTATATTTATAATTTGTATTGGTTGGAAAGAATTTCAGAAGTTGCTGGTATAACGGAAGGGCCTCTTGGAAATCTTCGAACAAGATCCAGCTTTCGGCTTCGTAGAAAGTCATTTTTATTTCACCTTTTGCCTGGGAATGAAGATAATTGACAGGTAAAATTGTAATAAATAATATTAGCAGAGTCAGCCTTTTGATCATTCTACATCGTTATATATCGTATGACAGACCTCTCCGATTCAAGTTCAGTTTTCGCATATTGTGTCATTAAATGGGCAGGATGTGTTATTTCTTTATCTTCAATAATTAATGGGTACTAATATAACAGAAAATTTAAAAAGAAGGATAAATAGTTTTACTCCTTTTTTAACTGATACCATAAAATTATCCCAGCCTGTTTATAAGTGAAAGTTATTGCGGGTGTTTCAATTCAGCATTAAATTATCTCTGCAGAGTAGTTTTCGAGGATCTCTTTCATCCTGTTCAGGAATTTCCCGGCAAGGGCGCCGTCGATAACTCTGTGATCATAACTCAAAGAGAGGATCATTATATGACGTATTGCGATAACATCACCATCAGGTGTCTCAATAACCGCAGGTTTCTTCCTTACGGCACCGGTTCCCAGAATGGCTGCCTGCGGCTGGTTTATTATTGGTGTTCCGGAAAGATTGTTAAAGCTTCCGAAGTTGGTAATTGTGAATGTTCCGCCTGTTATCTCATCGGGTTTAAGTTTATTCTTCCTTGCTCTGTCAGCCAGGTCGTTGACACTCCTCGCAAGACCAGTAAGGCTTTTTTCATTGGCATTTCTGATAACCGGTACGATAAGATTTCCATCAGGGAGAGCAGTAGCCATACCAATATTTATGTTCTTCTTTTTGATGATATTATTGCCGTCAACTGAAATATTGATCATCGGGAATTCGTACAATGTCCTGGCTGCAGCATCAATGAAGATGGGGGTAAGAGTCAGCTTCTGGCCCTCTGTTTCCAGGAATTTCTCCTTCACGGAATTTCTCCAGTTAACAAGCCTTGTAACATCAGCATCAATAAACGAGGTGACATGCGGGGAAGTTCTTTTTGAGAGAACCATATGTTTCGCTATCAGTCTCCTGACCCTGTCCATTTCGATTATCTCATCGCCGGATGAGAGTTTTTCCGAACTCTCTTTTTCAGTATTTACAGTTTCCTCTTCTTTTTTCCTTGTATCAAGGTATTTAAATATATCATCTTTTGTGATCCTTCCATCCATCCCGGTCCCGGTTAAACTGTCAAGCTCTGCATAACTTATTCCTTCAAGCGCCGACACGCTTCTTACAAGAGGTGAGAGGAACTTGCCTGAAGGGGTACGGCTTTTGAGGTCACCAGATACTATCTCAATTTCTTTCTTCTCCTGTTTAATCTCTGCTATAGTATCACGGATCCTGTTCACCTCTTTCTCGATCTTCCCTTTTGTTTTGGAAGCTGCAGCAATATTGGTTTCAATAACTGCAATTACATCACCCACCTTTACAACAGAACCTTCAGAAGCATTTATTGATGCAATAGTCCCTTCAGCAGGGGAGGGTACCTCTGAATCGACCTTGTCAGTAGCTACCTCTACCAGCGGATCATCTTCCTTTACTACAGAACCTTCTGCGACCAGCCATTTATTTACAGTCGCTTCAATTACTCCTTCTCCCATGGCGGGAAGAACTATATTCATTTTTGCCATATCTCTCTATCTGTCTCTTTTTACGATTATTTTTGTTTTTTTGTGTCGAAACCGTTTTCTGATAACACAAACACTTATTCAGATAACATATAGAAACGTAAATTGTTTGGAAATTCAGAAAGGGCCTGATACAATCAGGCGGATTATTCCCAGAACCGGATTAAGATGTTTTTCTGACGCATTTGCGGTTAATATTTAATGTGAATACCCTTATGACAAATGATAATCCTGCCGAGAGGATAATGGCAATCTTTATCAGAATTATTAAAATCTTCGAATTGCCATTACTTAAATGCTTGTGGACAAAAATTATCATGGCCTTGTAGAAAGCTATGAAAACATTCAGATTCTCTTTACTTGTGCTTTGTCCTTTAAAATGTATAATATTTGTTCCGGGGAAATAATAGTTACTGAATCCTGCCTGGAGTATCCTGTAGCTGTAATCAATATCTTCGCCGTACATAAAAAAATTCTCATCAAGAAGTCCTGTTTTTCGAACAGCTTCCCTGCGGAGGAACATGAAGGCACCTGCAATGATATCCGCCTTTGTTGTCTTTTTTTCGTCAAGATATCCAAGATAATACTTGTTGAACCGTTTTGATTTTGGGAATAGATATGAGAGCCCAATCATTTTATAGAAGGCTGTTCCGGGACCTGGAATACCTCTCTTTGATTCAGGCAGGAATCTGCCTTTACCATCTGTCATCCTCACACCCACAGCCCCTGCATCAGGGTATTGCTCCATGAAGCTGATGCACTTGCGGAATGTATCCTCTTCAACAATAGTGTCAGGGTTGAGAATCAGGATAAACCTTCCTGTAGCAAGTTGTAAAGCCTGGTTATTGGCTGCAGAGAAGCCCCTGTTAGTGTGGTTTATTATGAGCTTTATTCCCGGGAATTCATTCTTTACCATGGAGCAGGATCCGTCAACAGAATTGTTATCCACGACAAATATCTCACAATCAATACCTTCCGAAGCCTTGATGACTGAAAGAAGACATTGTTCCAGAAAATATCTTACGTTGTAGCTGACAATAATTACAGATAGATCCATGATTACTGTTTGCAGGTTAACTCTTCCTCTATTACTATCGCGAGGCGTTTAACTCCTTCTTCAATCACTTCAAGATCAGAAAATGAAAAATTTATACGCATTGTATTACGCCCGGAATCGTTACAGAAAAAGGTTGATCCTGCAACAAATGCGACATTTTTCTTAATGGCTTTCTCAAGGATATTGTCAGTATTGATAGTAGCTGGAAGCGTTATAAAAAGGAATAGACCGCCTTCAGGTTCTGTCCATGTCACCTCTTTGGGAAAATACTTCCTGAAGCATTTAATCATGTGATTGTGTCTTTCGCTGTAAAGAGCAATTGTCTTTTTAATGTTATTCTCCAGCAGCCCTTTTTCCATATAATGGGCAATGATCTTCTGAACGAAGGGAGAGGTACAGAGGTCGGCTGTTTGTTTTGCCATCACTATCCGGTCGAGGATAACCGGATTGCCTATTATCCATCCTACTCTGAATCCCGGAGCGAATATCTTCGAAAAGGTACATAATGTCAATACCCTTCCGGTCTTATCAAGCTGGTACATCATCCGTTGAGGTTCTCCGGTGAAGCGTATATATCTGTATGGGCTGTCTTCAACAATCAGGAGGTCATGTTTTTCAGCTATCTCAATTATCCTTATCCTGGCCTGTTCCGGAACTGTTATGCCTGCAGGATTCTGAAAATCAGGGATGATATAAATGAATTTGACTATTCTACCAAGCTCCCGAAGGTTGATGATTGTCTCTTCAAGTTCATCAGGATTCATGCCATTTTCATCGAGTGATATTCCCTTTAGCCTGGCTCCGTAAACGGAAAAGGCATTAAGTCCGCCCAGGTATGACGGAAGTCCGCAAAGCACATAATCACCAGGATCAAGAAATATCTTTCCTATGATGTCGAGCGCCTGCTGTGATCCGGTTGTGATTATGATATTTTCCGTATCAATATTCAATCCTTCCCGGTTGTGCTTTTCCGCAAGCATCTTACGGAGAAGGGGATCTCCTTCGGTGGTACCATACTGGAGTGCACTGGCACCCTCTTTTTCAAGCACTTCAAGCACTATCTCCTTCAGGTCATCAACAGGAAATGTTTCGGTAGCAGGAAGCCCTCCCGCAAAAGATATCATATGGGGATTCTGGAGGAGCTTAAGTATCTCCCGTATTGCAGAGCGTTGCATACTTTTTCCTGAAGCAGACAGGAATTTATTAACAGAATTTATCATTGCTGGTAGGGATTTCGGTTTTTTATTGCCCGTCCAAGTGTTATTTCATCAGTGTATTCCAGCTCATCACCGATAGCCACGCCTCTGGCCAGTGTTGTTATGAGGGTATCATATTGGCTAAGTTTCTTATAAAGATAATAATTAGTTGTGTCTCCTTCCATGGTTGTACTCAGTGCAAGAATTATTTCCCCGATACCGCCGGCTTTTACCTTTTCCTCGAGGCTGCTTATTTTAAGATCAGAAGGCCCAATGCCGTCGACCGGCGAAATTAATCCTCCCAGTACATGATATAAACCCCTGTATTGCCGGGTATTTTCAACAGCCATAACATCCTGTATGTTTTCCACAACACATATCAGTGACCTTTCACGTTTTTCATCACTGCAAATACTGCAGATCTCTGTATCGGAAATATTGTGGCATATTTTGCAATAATGGATTGCCTCATGAAGTTTAAGGAGTGTTTCACCAAATCTTTTAACCTCTTCAGGTTCTCTTCTTAACAGATTCATTACCAGGCGGAATGCTGTCTTTCTTCCGATGCCCGGGAGGGATGCAAATTCGTTTACTGCATTCTCAAGCAGCCTGGAAGGAAACTCGGTATAACTCATAAGAGATGATTTTAGACAAAATTAATTCATTTATTGATGGTTTTTCATGACTATTGCATTTTTTGCCTTGCATTCTTTTTGTTATCCTTGCAGGTTAATATAGCGGTTATGTCTCCTTTTCTGATACTTGGAATCTTTCTAGCCTATACAGTTCTGCTATTTGTAGTTACCTGGATCACTGCAAGGAGAGCCGATAGCCAGTCATTTTTTATCGGGAACAGGATATCGCCCTGGTTTGTTGTGGCATACGGAATGATAGGGGCCTCCCTTTCAGGTGTCACCTTTATGTCAGTGCCTGGCTGGGTGACAGATACACAGTTCAGCTACATGGTAGTTGTGCTTGGATATCTTGTCGGTTATTTTGTTATAGCCACCATATTGCTGCCACTCTATTACAGGCTGAAGCTTACATCTATCTATTCCTATCTTGAGCAGCGATTTGGCTTCTGGTCATACAAGACAGGAGCGGGTTTCTTTATTTTATCAAGAACCCTTGGAGCCTCCCTGAGAATGTTTTTGGTTATCAATGTATTACAGATATTTATTTTTGATGCCTGGAACATCCCCTTCTGGGTAAATGCCCTGGTATTCATTATCCTGATAATCCTGTATACATTTAAAGGGGGTATAAGGACGATCGTATGGACCGACACCTTACAAACAACATTCATGCTTCTTGCTGTAGTTATTTCAATTTATTATATAAGCAAGGGACTTGGAGTACCTGTCGTGAAACTTTTTAAGGAGATCACAGAAAGTGATATATCGAAAATGATCATAACAGACTGGCACCATGAAAGATTCTTTTTAAAACAGTTCTTTTCAGGAATGTTCATAACAATAACCATGACAGGACTTGATCAGGAGATGATGCAAAAGAACCTCAGCTGCAAAAATATCCGGGAGGCGCAAAAGAACATGTTCACTTTCAGCGGTATACTGGTCTTTGTCAACCTTTTATTCCTTTTTCTCGGGGCCTTCCTGTTAATCTATTCCAGGAGTAATGGTATCACTGTTGCCGCTACAGATGATCTTTTCCCGACCATAGCCATGCAATATATGGGGCCGGTGGCCGGGCTGGTATTTATAATCGGCCTTATTTCAGCAGCTTTTCCCAGTGCCGATGGAGCACTCACTTCGCTTACTACTTCAGTCAGTATCGATTTCCTTGGCCTGGACCGTCTTAAAAGCATCTCTGAAAAAAAAGCCACAAAGATCAGGTATGGAGTCCATCTCTCAGTCGCCATGGTTTTCTTTATCAGTATTCTGATATTCAGTACATTAAACGACAAGGCAGTTATTGATGAATTATTCACGATAGCGGGCTATACCTATGGTCCGCTTCTTGGTCTCTATTCATTCGGGCTCTTCACAAAGCGAAAAGCGAATGACAAACTGACACCCTGGATTGCTATATTGTCGCCTGTAATATGTATTTTTCTTAGCAGCTTTTCCGAACAATTATTCGGCGGATACAAATTCGGATTTGAAATGATTCTTGTTAACGGGTTTCTGACCTACCTGGGATTATGGATATTCAGCAGGAGAAAGAAGTGAACCGGGAGGTTCTGTAGTATTTGTTCCCTGAGTCTCCTCAGTTTCTTCAGTCTCCTCAGGTTCCTCCTGATTTATTTGTACTTTGATTCTCCTGTAGGGGATATTCCAGGACAAAAAATAGTTTATCCCGAAGCCTACGGATTCATCTCCTGCCCCGTACCCCGGGAAATTAATCGGTCGCAGATCCCTGCCGGTTCCGGTATATAGAAGCACTCTGATATTCACCGACCATCCCATGCTGAAATTATTGAAGATTTCTGCCCTGAATCCGGGGGCAGCCTCAAGATAGTGACCCATACTGGTTGTGGAAGGAATGGTTGTAATGGTTGTACCCCAGTATGAATCGTGCTCAAAGGATGGTATTTCGCTGGTAAAGGAGCTCAGACCATAGCGTAATCCAATGCCGGCCCAGTATTTTCCTCTTGAGGTTTCAGGTTTAAGAAGGTTGAAATCCACTCCAGCCTTTACAAAGTAACCTCTGCTCATGTATTCATAATTGTATTGGGAATATTTATAATCGGAATATCCTGCGCCAAGGAAGATGCCTGTCTTGGCATTCAGATCAACTGAAATATATCCTTCAGTGTTCAGGTTATTTTTATCTGTCAAATAAATAACAGGTCCCAGTATTTCGGCCCCGGCTCTTATCTTAAGTGGCAGAATAATAGTATCCGGCGGCTGGTTTTGTGCTCCGGCCTCTAAATTGTAGTAGCCCATAATAACCAGTAAACTAATAATATATACGGATATTCTCTTCATCGCTTGTAGTGATATACCTGTTTCTGATTATTACCGTATCGATTGCATTACCGGTGTTTGTCAGTGAATCAAGGGCATGATAAAATGTGTATCCGCATTCTTTTGATATAAGATGAGGGAATGTGGTATACCAAAAAATCAGTGTGTCGGTTGCCGAGTTGATACCGATTACAAAGACACAGCTTTCAGCTGAGGAATTCAGGGGAATGAGGGCGCTCTTTATGCTTATGGTCTTATCATAGATCTTATCGTCCTCCATGTTCAACCCGTACAATGTCAGGCTGGCGGGAGCAACGTTTTTCTCCTGGCTGCTCTGGTACAGGGGGGCTATCAAATAGGTGTCTGTCTCCTCTAAGCACGATTCAGGTGTGCATGAAACAATCTTCAGGAGAGATGCTGTAACAATTACAACCAGAATTTTTGTTTTGAAACTTCTCATACATAGTGATGAAGTTTCAAAAGTATAAAAAATACTCTTCTTTAAAACTTCGGCAGATTTTTCCTGATGTACTCTTCAGCTTTTTTTATCGCACTATTTATTCCCTCAGGCTTTTTCCCGCCTGCTGTTGCGAGGAAAGGTTGTCCGCCGCCGCCGCCGTTTATCTCGCCGGCAATATCTTTTATTATATCAACCGCACTTATATTTTTCTCTTTAACCAGGTTGTCACTTACCATTACCACAAGATTAGCCTTTCCCCCGGTGGATGATGCGATTGCCAGCAGGTTATTATCCCCTTTCTTCCTCACCTCAAAAGCAATTGTTTTAAGCATGTCAGGTGAGTCTGTTTCTATTTGTCCCGACAGGAATTTTATTCCATTGATATTTACAGCTTTTTCCTCAAGGATTTTAAGAGCAGCCCGGGCTGACTGTGCCTGATATTTTTCAATAGTCTTCTTCAGGGAGTTGTTTTCGGTAATAAGCTTTTCGACACTTTCCCTGAGGTTGCCATGGCTTTTCAGAAGAGCTGCAATATCATCAACAGCGGCTAGTTTTTCGTTTATATATTCAAATGCTTTTCCTGCCGTAACAGCTTCAATTCTCCTTATTCCGGCAGCTATTGCTCCCTCCGATATTATTTTGATAATACCTATAGAGGCAGTGGATTCAACATGTGTGCCTCCGCAAAGTTCAACTGAATCACCAAATTCGACCACTCTTACCGTATCTCCGTATTTTTCACCGAAGAGAGCCATTGCTCCCATATCCTTTGCTTTCTTCAGGGAGATATTATCGGTAACTTTTCTGGCTTTGTTTTCTCTTACCAGGCGATTTGCTATTTCCTCAACCTGTTTAATATCTTCCCTGCTGAGTTTGTTGAAATGACTGAAATCGAACCGTAACCTGTCAGGAGTGACAAGTGAGCCCTTCTGTTCAACATGATTTCCCAGTACAGTCCTTAAAGCATAGTGTATAATATGTGTTGCTGTATGGTTGTTTGCGGTCATCAGCCTTTTTTCAGCATCAACCTTTGCAGTAAAATGTTCAAATGGGTCTGAAGGTATTGTATCAGTAACATGTATAATCAGGTTATGTTCCCTGATAGTATCAGTCACTTTTATTTTTTCCTTTTCAGATACTATATATCCGCTATCACCTGTTTGTCCGCCCGATTCGGCATAGAAAGGAGTTTTATCAAGGACGATATGACTGATATTTTTTCCTTTGGCCTTCACCTGCCGGTATCTGGTTATAAGTACCTCCTCTTCTGTATTTTCATATCCTGTAAACAGAGTAACTTCAGAATCTCTGATTATGTTCCAGTCGCCGGTATCAAGAGAAGCATCCTCACGTGATCTGTTCTTCTGGTTTTTCATTTCATCATCAAATTCCTTCATATTCAGATCCATTCCGTTCTCCCTGAGTATCAGCTGTGTAAGGTCGGCCGGGAAACCGAATGTGTCATATAATTCAAAAGCAATCTTCCCGGGCAGCATTTTTCTATTCTCTTTTTTCATTTCAGAGATCACTTTGTCCATCATTTTCAGTCCTTTACCAAGTGTTTTCAGGAATGCTGTCTCCTCTTCCAGAATAATTTTTGAGATTTGTTTTTCTTGCGATATGAGTTCAGGATATTGATCACCCATTGTTGCAGCAAGAACCGGAACCAGCCTGTAAATGAACGGTTCTTCAATTTCAAGGTTATTATATGCATATCTGACGGCTCTCCTGAGGATCCTTCTTATCACATATCCGGCTTTGTTGTTTGAGGGCAGTTGTCCGTCGGCGACCGAAAACGCAACAGCTCTGAGGTGGTCTGCCACTACACGTATAGCAGTATCCGAGGTTTCGTTAACACCCTGTTTCTTCGCGGTTATAAGTGATATTTCTTTTATGATCGGTTGAAAAAGATCGGTTTCGTAATTCGATTTTTTACCCTGGACAACCATGCATAACCGTTCAAATCCCATACCTGTATCCACATGTTTTGAAGGAAGGTATTCAAGCGAACCGTCTGCTTTACGGTTGTACTGGATGAAAACGAGGTTCCATATCTCTATTACTTCCGGATTATCTTTATTAATAAGTAAATGTCCCGGTATTTTGCTTCTTTCGCTCTCTTCCCTTATGTCAACATGAATTTCAGAACAGGGACCGCAGGGACCTGTTTCGCCCATTTCCCAGAAATTTTCTTTTTTTGTCCCTTCGAGAATATGATCCGGCTTACCGGGAAAGCAGTTCTGCCAGAACCGGAAAGCTTCATCATCACAAGGTACATTATCTTCAGCGTCCCCTTTGAAAATAGTTGCATATAGCCGTTCCTCATCAATACCGATTCTCTTTGTAAGAAATTCCCAGGCCCACTCTATAGCTTCTTTCTTAAAATAATCCCCGAATGACCAGTTGCCGAGCATTTCAAACATCGTATGGTGGTATGTGTCATGACCAACCTCTTCCAGATCATTATGTTTTCCCGAGACCCTGAGACATTTCTGTGAATTTGCAATCCTCTTGTATTGTGACTGACTATGGCCAAGGAAAATATCCTTGAACTGATTCATCCCGGCATTTGTGAACATAAGAGAAGGATCATCCTTTATCACCATGGGTGCTGAAGGAGTAATTTCATGCCCCTTCGACCTGAAAAATTTAAAAAATAACTGTCTCAGTTCCTGTGCCTTCATATTTCACTTACCTGTATATAATGTAAATATACCTGAATACTAGCTTGTAAAATTAAATTATTTGAATTAGATTTGTAGATTACCTGTAATAAAAATTCGAAATTCTGGCCAGACCGATGCGAAGGCGGAAATATTTCTTGGACATCAATGAACTGCAATACAAGCAGGTAAGGCTTCCATGGCACAAGAAGCTTTTAAAACTATTTTTCTGGCTGGCAGTCTCAGTCGTAATTTCAGTAATTTACGGTACAATTTTCGAAAATATCTTCGGCTCACCCAAGGAGAAATTACTGAACCAGCAAATTGATAACATAAAGCTTCAGTACAAATTTGCAGCAAAAGAGCTTGATGATGCTTTCACAGTAATGAACAGTCTCAGGATGTCAGACGAAATACGTTACAGACCTATTCTTGAGATGGATAGTGTGCCTGAATCATTCAGGAATCCGGGCTACGGTGGGATTGACAGACTCAGGAACCTTGACGGTTATATGAACTCCGGACTGATAAAATCAACCAGAACAAGGGTTGAGGAACTTAAAAATATGATAAATGTCCAGGATATATCCTTTGAGGCTATTGAGGAAAGGAGAACCGAATGGGCAAGAATGTACGAATACCTGCCAATGATCAGTCCTGTTGACGTTACAATTCCATTAGGGGATGGTTTGAAATTCAGGGAGGTACATCCGGTAACCGGTAATCCCCAGTGGCATCACGGACAGGATTTCACTGCACCATACGGAACCGAGGTTTATGCTACAGGGGCAGGAAAGGTGATTGAGGCAGGGTGGAACTCTGGAGGTTTCGGGAACCATGTACGTATTGATCATGGATATGGTTACCAGACAATATACGGGCATCTGAGCAGCATTAAGGTAACAAAGGGGATGAATATAAAGCGTGGAGACCTTATAGGACTAACGGGAAGTTCAGGTACCTCATCCGGTCCGCATCTTCATTACCAGATCGACCAGTACGGACAACATAAAAATCCTCTCTATTATTTCAATGATGACCTGACGGAAGAGGAATATTTTGATATGATCCAGATGCTTACATCAAGCACAAAACTCAGATAATAAAATAATTACTGTTCTTAAGCCTGAGATATTCCGTTATGCCGGATAGTGGCAGTGGTTTGTTTTTGATGAATTATATATCTTTGCCCTGTTATGCCAAACTCAAGATATAAATTCAATCCCGAATCTCTAAGCTTCGACAAAATCAGGTTGAGCATAGGGGCGATGCTGTTAAGGAGTCTGGCATATTTTGTTGCATCACTCCTTATTGCTCTTGTCTATTACCTTATATTTGCGATATTCGTTGATTCCCCGAAAGAGAAAGCATTGATGCGTGAGATCGAACAGCTGACACTTCAGTATGACCTGATACACAGGGAAATGGAAAACATAGAGAAGGTTATTGGCCAGCTTCAGGAGACAGATGACAATCTTTACAGGACAATATTTGAAGCAGAACCGATTCCGGAGACATTACGCGAAGGCGGAGTCGGGGGTATAAACAGATATAAGGAACTGGAGGGATATGATAATTCAAGTATTGTAATTGAAACAGCAAAAAGACTCGACAGGATAAGGAAAAAGATCTATGTTCAGTCAAAATCGTTTGACGACCTTATAACACTGGCAATGAAGAAGGAAGATATGCTGAGATCAATTCCGGCTATACTGCCTATTTCCAATAAGGATCTGACACGAACAGCTTCAGGCTTCGGATTAAGAATTCATCCTATTTATAAAATAATCAAGTTTCATGCAGGGATGGATTTTACAGCCCCATCCGGAACTGATATCTATGCAACCGGTGACGGTACAATAGCATCTGTTATTTCGTCAAGGCGCGGTCTCGGTAATCATATTATAATTAATCATGGATTCGGTTACAGCTCGGTCTATGCACATCTCGACAGGTTCAATGTAAGGGCAGGACAGAAAGTAAAGAGAGGAGACGTAATAGGATTTGTCGGCAGTACCGGAACATCGGTTGCTCCTCATCTGCATTATGAGATAAAGCTTAACGGGGTAAATGTTGATCCTGTTAACTACTATTTTAATGATCTTTCACCTGAGGAATATGAGAGAATGATTGAGATCGCATCAAAAACCGGCCAGTCATTTGACTAGCTTTTCCCTGGACTATTGGTATGAAGATAAGCTGCACCCTCATTTTTATTCATTTCTTAAGTATTATCTGTCAGCCTGCTGCCGGCTCTGCACCATTGAATGATACCGTTCCGGTACAGAAACAGGTTGTGATCATCGGAGTAGGGGATATTATGTTCGGCACCTCTTTTCCGTCGACTGATTACCTGCCTTCTCATGATAATCCATTGCTGCTTCTGGGAGCTCTTTCTGATACACTTGCTGCTTCTGATCTTACTTTCGGTAACCTGGAGGGATCATTTCTTGACAATGGGGAACCGGTAAAAAAATGCAGGGACACAACACGTTGCTATCTTTTCAGGATGCCGGAACGATACTGCTCCGCGCTTTCTGAATCAGGATTCGACATTATCAGCCTGGCAAATAATCATTTCGGTGACTTCGGGCTTCCGGCAAGAAACCGGACAATGGAACTGCTTGATTCACTGGGTATATACTATGGAGGTATTGAAGAACACCCGTATTCAATATTTAGCAAGGACTCAATAATTTATGGCTTTTGTGCTTTTGCACCAAATGCAGGTACAGTAAGTATAATTGATTTAGACGAGGCAGAAGCTATAGTCAAAATGCTTGCAGATACCTGCCATATAGTGATTGTATCGTTTCATGGCGGGGCTGAAGGAGTAGATTTTCAGCGTGTGCCCAGAACTGAAGAGATAATGTTCACTGAGAACAGGGGAGATGTTTATAAGTTCTCCCATATGATGATAGACGCAGGCGCTGATGTTGTCTTTGGCCACGGACCACATGTAACAAGAGCCGTTGAGGTTTATCATGACCGTTTCATTGCATACAGCCTGGGTAATTTCTGCACTTATGGCAGATTTAACCTCAGGGGCCCGAACGGAATAGCGCCTGTAATAAAACTCAATGTCAGCACTGAAGGTAAATTTATCTTCGGAAAGATCATCCCTGTTTCTCAGCTGCCAGGAGCAGGCGTGAGGATCGATCCGGATAATCGTGTGATCAGGAAAATGAAGGATCTTGTTGCTCTTGATTTTCCGGAAACGGTGATACAAATTTCAGAAAATGGTGATATAACTTATAAATAAATAACATGCCATACAGGGAAAAACAGATCGAAAAGCTCTATTATTCAATAGGCGAAACTGCCGAGATGCTCGGCGTACCGATCTCAACGATCAGGTTCTGGGAAAATGAATTCGATATCCTGAAACCAATGAAGAATAAAAAGGGAAACAGGATGTTCACCCCAACGGATATAAAAAACCTGAAGATCATCCATCATCTTCTTAAAGAGGAAGGAATGACTCTTCCGGGTGCTAAAAAAAGACTTGCGGGCAAGCAGGAGGAGACTGACTACAAATACGAGATCAACGAGTCGCTCCGGAAAATTAAAAGCCTGCTGCTCGACTTACGGGATAATATTCAATAAATCCTCAGTGGACCTCAGTATCTGAGACACAGAGAAGAATAATCAGCCATGAAACTAAAATATCTTTGCTCATTTCTGGATTCAGCAATACCGTTGTCGTTCCAGGAGGGATATGACAACTCGGGATTGCAGGCAGGACTGCCTGATAAAGAGATAAAATCGGCACTTATCACCCTGGATGTCACCGAAGAAGTTCTCGATGAGGCAGGTCATGCCGGATGCGATGTAATTATTTCCCATCATCCGCTGATTTTTACAGGTATAAAGAAATTAACCGGCAAGACCGTTACTGAGAGGATACTGCTGAAAGCAATAAAACAGGATATTGCCATCTATTCTGCCCATACAAACCTGGACGTTATGGATAACGGCGTTAGCAGGAAAATGGCGGAGAAACTAAATCTTAAAAATGTCAGGGTTCTTTCACCGCTGAAAAACAGATTGTGTAAGCTTGTTACCTTTATTCCTGAGGATCATCTTGATAAGGTTCGTGAAGCAATATTCGGAGCCGGTGCGGGAATAATCGGAAATTATGATAAGTGCAGCTTCAGCACACAGGGAACAGGAAGTTACAGAGGTGGCGACAACAGTCGTCCGTTTGCAGGAGAAAGGGGTAAGATTCATTATGAACAAGAGGTTAGGTTTGAGACTGTACTTTTTTCGCATATGAAAAACAGAATTATAAGTGCTCTCCTTGTGGCTCATCCTTATGAGGAGGTTGCTTATGATATTTATCCACTTGAAAATGAGAATATTGAGATCGGTCTTGGTTGTACCGGCGATTTACCGGAAGCAGCCGGAGAGAAAGATTTTCTGAAATCATTATCATCACTGTTTTCATCAAAAGGGATCAGGTATTCAAAGCTGACAGGGAAAAGGATAACCAAAGTAGCTCTTTGCGGGGGGTCAGGAGGCGCATTATTGAATGATGCCATCGCATCGGGAGCAAATGCATTTGTTACGGCCGATATAAAATATCATAGTTATTTTGAAGCAGGAAACAGGATACTTGTGGTTGATATAGGACATTATGAGAGTGAAAAATTCTCTGTAGAGATTATATACGATTTAATTATCAAAAAATTCCCTAAATTTGCACTCCGGTTTTCGGAGATAAATACGAATCCAATTAACTATTTTTAATATGGAAAAAACAAAGGCACATGATACCGAGATTTCCATCGAGGAAAGATTACGGGCATTATTTAGTCTGCAATTAGTTGATTCAGAGATAGATAAAATAAAAACTTTAAGAGGCGAGCTACCCCTCGAGGTTCAGGACCTTGAAGATGAAATAGCTGGTCTCGAAACAAGACTGGGTAACCTGCGCGAAGAAATGGTAAATCTTGAGAAATCGATCCTTAAAAAGAATAATGAGATAGCAGATGCTGAAGGCCTGATAAAGAAATATGAGGAACAGCAAAAAAATGTTCGTAACAACAGGGAGTTTGATTCTCTTTCGAAAGAGATGGAATATCAAAATCTTGAAATTGAGCTGTTTACAAAGAAGATAAAAGAGTTTAATGTTCAGATAGAGGAGAAAAAAATAACAATTACCGAATCGGAGGCTACACTTTCTGAAAGATCTTCTGACCTTGAAAACAAAAAATCAGAGCTTGATGAAATAATTCTTGATACCCAGAAGGAAGAAGAAGGACTCTATAAGAAACATGAGAAGGTTGAAAGTATAATAGAAGAGAGACTTCTGACTGCCTACAAGCGGATAAGGGCAAATGCAAGGAACGGGCTGGCAGTTGTTCCGGTGCAAAGAGATGCGTGCGGAGGCTGTTTTAATCAGATCCCGCCTCAACGGCAGCTTGATATAAAATCAAGAAAAAAGATAATAGTATGTGAATATTGCGGTCGTATCCTTGTTGATGATGAAATAATAAAGGAGAGCAAAGTCTAACATACACATAATCACTCCCTTGTGTTAGGGCTGTTGAAAATCTTATTTCATGACTTCCTCAGAAATAAAGCAACTGATTTCCGAAGGCATTCCTTCTACCTTACCCCCTCTGAAACCCTATGATACCAGTATTAACCATGCCCCTAAAAGGAAAGATATCCTGTCGCGGGATGAGAAAAAACTGGCACTGAAAAATGCCCTGAGGTATTTTCCGACGGATTTCCATGCTGTCCTGATAAAGGAATTTACCGAAGAGCTGTCAGAATACGGAAGAATTTATATGTACAGATTCAGACCCGAATATGTGATAAAGGCTCGCAATATTAATGAATTCCCATACCGGTCGCGGAATGCTGCTGCTATCATGTTAATGATATCAAATAACCTTGATATCTCTGTTGCTCAGCATCCGCATGAACTTATCACATATGGAGGAAACGGTGCTGTTTTTCAGAACTGGGCACAATATCTTCTGACAATGAAGTATCTCTCGGAGATGACTGATGATCAGACTCTTGTGGTTTATTCTGGTCATCCGCTCGGACTTTTCCCCTCTCACAGGGATGCCCCCAGGCTTGTGGTTACAAACGGAATGGTTATACCAAATTACTCTTCACAGGATCACTGGGAAAGATTCAATGCCCTGGGAGTTTCACAATATGGTCAGATGACTGCGGGTTCGTATATGTACATCGGTCCGCAAGGTATAGTTCATGGCACTACCATCACTATTTTGAATGCCGGAAGGTTGCTGAATAATAGTCCTGACTCTTTGAAGGGCAAACTCTACGTATCCTCGGGACTTGGAGGCATGTCAGGAGCTCAGCCCAAGGCTGCTTCAATAGCAGGTATAATTTCCGTAATCGCTGAAGTTAATCCAAGGGCTATCCACAAACGTCATTCACAGGGCTGGGTTGACGAGGTTATTACTAAAATGGATAAGCTAATTGAAAGAGTTAGAAAGGTTAAAGAAAGCCGGGAGGTTGTTTCAATAGCATACCACGGGAATATTGTAGAGATTTGGGAAGAATTTGCAAAGAAAGAGATCCTGGTAGATATTGGTTCTGACCAGACATCGCTTCACAATCCATGGGCTGGCGGCTATTATCCTGCCGGGCTAAGTTTTGATGAGGCTAACAGGATGATCTCATCCGATCCGGAAAAATTCAAACAGCTGGTAAAAAGATCACTTGTAAGACAGGTTGAAGCAATAAACAGACATACGGAAAAGGGCACATACTTTTTTGATTACGGAAATGCATTTCTTCTTGAAGCTTCGAGAGCAGGAGCAGACATCCTTAAACCGGATGGCGAATTCAAATATCCGTCTTATGTTCAGGATATTATGGGGCCACTCTGTTTTGATTACGGTTTCGGTCCTTTCCGATGGGTATGCTGCTCAAACGATCCAGCCGACCTCTCTGTTACAGACGATATTGCTGCAGGCATTCTTGAAAATCTCATGAAATCTTCACCCGATCAGATAAAGCAGCAGATGGCCGATAATATACACTGGATAAGGGAAGCGGCAAAAAACAGGCTTGTGGTAGGTTCCCAGGCAAGGATACTGTATGCTGATGCTGATGGCAGGATAGCAATTGCGCAGGCATTCAACAGGGCTGTGGCCTCCGGAAAGATTTCAGCACCGGTGGTTATCGGCAGGGACCACCATGATGTTTCAGGCACTGATTCTCCCTTCAGAGAGACTTCAAATATTTATGACGGTTCTAAATTTACTGCCGATATGGCTGTTCAGAATGTGATTGGTGACGCATTCCGTGGAGCTACATGGGTCTCATTGCATAATGGCGGTGGAGTGGGATGGGGTGAAGTTATCAACGGTGGTTTCGGATTGGTGCTGGATGGTACGGAAGAGACAGGGGAAAAGCTGAAAATGATGCTTCACTGGGATGTTAACAATGGTATAGCCCGAAGGAGCTGGGCCCGGAATGAAGGGGCCCTCTTCACCCTTGAAAGAGAAATGAAACGAACTCCCGGATTAAAAGTGACAGTGCCTTATATTGCGGATGATGAATTGATAGATAAAGTCCTGTAATCATCAGCACTTAAACCCCCAATCCCCCCTCTGCCATATGCCCCCCACCCCCTCCTAAAGGCCTGCCTGCCGGCAGGCAGGGGGGCTATAGATCCAGTGTAATAATCTGACAAATAGGCATTTGGGTTTCGAACCCTCTTCAGGGGAGTGGACCCGCTTCAGCGGAGCCCGGGGTCATTTTACAAGTGCAACGGCCATTGCCATAATACCATCACCCCGGCCAATAAAGCCAAGTTTTTCGGCAGTGGTAGCTTTTATTGAGATATTTTCAGGACTGGTTTCCAGGATAGTGGAAATTACAGATCTCATTTCAGGAATATAGGATTTTAGCTTGGGCGTTTCAAGGCAAACAGTACAATCGATATTTAAAATACTGAATCCTTTTTTCTTTATCAGCGCATAGGATCTTTGAAGAAGGATCTTACTGTCAATGTTTTTGAATTCGGGGCTTGTATCCGGAAAGTGATATCCTATATCTTCAAGTCCGACAGCACCGAGTATTGCATCACATATTGCATGAAGAAGGACATCACCGTCAGAATGGGCAACACATCCTGTTTCTGATGGAATGAGAATTCCTCCGAGCCATAATCTTAAACCTTTTTCAAGCTTGTGAAAATCAATACCCTGGCCTATCCTGGGATTCATATACGCGATTTGGTTGTGTTCCGTAAAGCGTTGATATCAAACGAAAGTGAAAACCGTAAAGTACGTGCAAGGGGATGGTTCTGAACCGTTGGCATGAGGTACGAAAAATCAACAGTAAAGCCGCTCAGCCTGAAGCCAGCTCCGGCTGTAAAATATTTGCGGTTGCCTTTGGTCTCATTTTCATGGAAATAACCGGCCCTTATAGCAAACTGTTCATTATACCAGTATTCTGCACCGTATGAAAAGGTTAACTCATGAAGCTCTTCCTTGAAACCGCCCGGAGCATCAATGAAAGACTGGAATATGGCTATTGGAACGCCTATATCAGGATCTTTCCCGGCAATTATGCTGTCAGGATTTGAAATATCGTATACAGGAGGGGTCGGTACCAGCAGCTTATTGATGTCAATTGTCAGAGTGATTTTATTATATTGATCGAGATCAAAGGTACAAGCTGTTCCAATGCGCATGTTTATGGGGATAAAATCTGATGTTTGTGAGTCGGAATAACTCATTTTTGATCCTATATTTGAGATATTTCCGCCAAAAGCAAGCAGTGCATTCTTGTTAAGGAGGTCAAGCTCTTTATGGTAATAGGCACTGATGTCTGCTGCCACAGATGTCCCCGGTTTTGTTGCCTCGCCTCCTGAATAGAAGCCGCCGGTAAGGTTGGAATAGATAAATCTGAAAGCAATGCCTCCGGCGAAATTATCAGAAAATAATCTTGAATAACCCAAATCAAATGACCACTCATTAGGTTTGAAGGTCCTCTCCGGATTCCCGAAATCGTCGGTGAATGAAACATCACCCAGCGATGAATAGATAAGGCTCCCGTTTATAACCTGCTTGTTATCGAATCTGTAATATCCTGTAAGATAAGCGATATTGATATCGGGGACCAGATTCCTTAACCATGGAGAATATGCAATGCCAATACCTCCCTTTCCGTCAATAAATGCAAATTTTGCAGGATTCCAGTGCATGCTGTAAATATCAGGCGAGGTTGCAACACCGGCATCGCCCATCGCACCAGCCCTTGAATCTGGAGCAATGGTAAGAAAGGGGACAACTGTCTGGATAGCATTAAGTTCTCCACTGCTATCCTGAGCATTCAGCGAAGAGGAGATCGAAAGTGTAATTATTAGTGTAACTAATATTGTTATCCGGCTTTTTATTCTCATTACTGTCATAATGCTAAAGTGCAAATATAAAACATTTTTTTACCTGACTTATTGTCTATTTGTTATAAAATGATCATTTGTCCTGATACAGATGCAGTTTCACCACCTGTTGTCCTTACCGTAACATTGTAAGGGTAGAGGCCTCTTCCGACTCGTCTTCCCGACTCGCTGCTACCGTCCCATAATACTGGTGTTAACTGATACCCGGAGGAATAAACGGTGCTGTTAATGATCCTTATGATCCTGCCGCTCATATCAAATATCCTGATAGTTATTTCGAGCTCCTCATCAGGCCTGTTATGTTCGGCACTTATTTTTGTATCACTCACTATTGGATTCGGGTAATTCAGCAGATTCCTGAGAATGAATTTCCCGTCAGATTCAACAAGAAACAGTATTGATTTTTCTGAAGAATTATTGTAATTATCCCATGCTTTTAAAGTTAGAGAATGGCTTCCTTCGTCCAGGCCGTAAAGATCATATAATATTTTACCCCTTGTATAATTATCAAAATCATTCTCAAAATAATTGTTGAGAACAAATGATTTGTTCCTGTCATTATCAAGGTATGCCGTTACATCGTGTCCGATTCCTGAACCGGTGGTGTTAATTCCCCCTCTGTCTTCAATAATTGCCAGAATACGGGGATTACTATCTGTTAATCCGCCGTTCCTGAAAAGAGTATCATTTATAAACAGGCTGATATAAGGACCAGTTGTATCACAAACTATCGATTCGGTAAATCCTCCTACAATTATATCCGAGTAATAGCCATTCATATCGATATGTTGATCGGCAGCGTAATAACTGATCATTCCGGGACCGAATGAATAGTTGATATCTCTTGGTACAATGAAGGTGAAGCTGAATTTTCCGCCTGTAGCTTTTGTATTGCCGCTAAACAGAATATTATTCCTTATTTCAAATTGCATTGTCTGTCCACCATCATTAGCCAGTGTATTTATTGTTGAGACCTTATCGAACACAACAGGCGAAACAACACCATCAAAATTATCTATGGCAAGGCCTGAGTTATCTTCAAAATGTCCTGATATAGTTACTGTCGATAGGGCCTTCAGGCTGTCAGTATCACAGGTAATGCTTATATGGTTTATTGAATCTGTCACTACTCGCCCATGCCAAGGATATGCCAGTTGTAAAGCAGGGTCCCCCAGGAGAGAAAAATTCCTTTTGTTTGATCCGGATCCGGAGCTGTTTTTTGCCAGCCTGATAATATCTCCTAATCTGAGTGTATTACCGGAAGAATCCCTGTTAAAAGCATAATTATAAATATTCTTGTTAAGGAAATAATTTGGGGCTGAATAAACGACACGGGTTGTTGACATCAATGCAATGCCTCCTCCGTTCTCATTCAGCAGAACCTTTTCCCCTGCTGACATCTTCCCGGTCAATTCTCCTGTGATTTCGTCTAATACAGTATCATCAAACCTGCTGAATTCACAGGTGGCAGTAATGAATAACGGGAGCCTGGCCCCATTTGCCCAGGAGTTTATATCTTCCGTTTTAACCACTCTTTCATGAGCAAGACCGTTTTCGCTTCCATGTCCGATATAGTTGAAAATGAGGCACCCTGCATTAATACGGTTATTGATTGCCTTTACCACGTCGGGATATGATTGTCCGTTAACTGAAGTAACCTGTTTGAAGGCATCGAGATAAATTTTGTCGACGGTATATGCGGGGACTGAATCTCTCAGAAGTAAGGAAAGACCCTCAGCGTCAGACATGTGCGTGTTACTATCCTCGTCATCAGCAACCATACAGATTATATTCTTCCAGTCACCGGTATTTGAAGGATCAAGATAACGGACAATTTTAGAGACAATTATTCCTGCCTGAAGGGTATCTGCGACAGGAATGCGGCCGATGCCAATATCTTCCGTCCCTTCAGCTTCTCCTTCTCCATCCTCAAGGAGACCGTAGAAATCGTCGGAAGTAAATGAAGAGACAAAAATATTGGAATTCTGTGACTGGTATGTAGGGATGAAATTCGGATTTTTTGACGGTAATGTTTTATTTTCGAATGATCCGTCTCCAAAAAGCAAAAGATATTTAAGAGGATGTTGTGTACCGGCCTGTTTTATGTATTTCATCCTCAGAAAATTCCTGATCGCCACAATATCCGGCACGCCTCCCGAAAACTCGTTATAGATCTCTTCAGGCGTTGTAACCAGTGAAATTAATCCGTTTTCAGATTGATGCAGGTCAGCCAGCCTGTTGGCATATCGGATGAACAAAGGATGGGTTACTATAATCATATCCGCCGGCTCCGAACCATGAAGGTCCTGATTCTTTAAGGGAGTACTTTCTATTAGGGGTGTAATAAAATCCGAACCGTTGAACATAATAAAAGTTCTCAGCGAATCGGTCATGGCTTTGAAGATAATGTTATTCCCATTTCCGGTAAAATCTACTATGGCGGGATTAACCGGATCAGTGATATCCCAGATCATTGGATTACTTTCAGTTGTTGTGATGGTGAATTCTGTTATTTGTCCCGGAGCAACAGATCTTGAATCAGTGTAATATGATGCAGTTCCGATAAAGTGATTTTCTTTTCTTCCCTGGAGTATAACAAAATCCAGCCACCCAGAAGCGAAAGATTCTCCGTTATTATCAAATGTTATTTCAAATACCGGTGACGAAGAGTTAGGTGTAATGGAAGCAGATGAGTCGGTAATCTGTGCATATGTGCCGGTGGTGGTATACATGTTGACTGCCTGTACCTGCAGACTTTTTTGCAGTACCTCGCCTTCATGAAAACGGAAGACGGTTGATACCGGGGCGCGTGCAAGTACGCGTATCCTTATTTTTATTTCTTCATTTGATACAAGGTTTGTAAAACCGGGGTTTATGGTAATTCCATTAATAGATGACACACGCTGATACCACTCTCTGCCTGACTTTATCAGGTTTACGCTCTCCTTTTCGTGAATAAACAGAGCGTCGGATTCAGAAGAGAAATAGCCCGGAGATCCGGCAGGCTCTTCCAATACATCTGTTTTCCTGCCCGGTGTGATTCCTTCTGTTATGAAACAAAAGGCCGTATCTGAATAATTATGCCTGATGAAGTCGTATTCAACGGCTGATGAATTATATTTCCATCTTCCTGTTGCCTGACCGTAAAATAACAGATAATCACCTTCATTAAAAATGCCGTCGGGACCATTATCAAAATATAGACTCATTTCTCTCAGATCATCGGGTTTAGGATCATCATTATAATAGGAAAGCTGACCATAATTATTTGCATATATCCTTGTATTTGAAGGATCATCTATGCCAAGTTGTTTGAGTTTTGAGTAATCAATCCTGTAAATGCCATCTTTCAGCAATGCTGTCTTAAACCATACTCCTGATGATAAAACTGATGATGAAGTATAACTATTTTTGACCGCCTGGGCATTGATATGATTTGCCGGCAGAAGCAGAAGCAAAAATATACAGATTATTCGGGCCATTATTAATGGACAAAGATAGAAATGTGTATTATGTTTGTTAACTTATTTTGTTCTTTTGTAACAGGTTTAAAGTTAAAATAATAACGCTATCGTTGCGTTCTTATTGCAGGTATATTAATTATGTCAAAGCCTCAGTTGTGGATACTTATCTTACTCCTTATCCTCCCTGTCAGGATTTCTGCTCAGGAGGCCGGTTATGGAACTGGATACCATCTGACCATGGTCAGTAATCCTGCAATAACCGGAAGTGAAGGCGACGGATATTTAAGGTTATCGTACATGAATTTCTATCCCGGCAACACTTTTAACCTCCATTCTGCCAGCTTATCATATGATGGTTATTTCCCTTCTCTTCATGGTGGAGCAGGTATTTTCATTTCCAATAATTATCTCGGAGGGATAGTCAATGATCTTAGGGGAGGTTTCTCATATGCATATTTTTTCCAGGCAGGGAGGGACCTTTATTTCAGTTCGGGTCTTTCAGCCTCTTTTTATCACAGAGGTTACAGTTTTAGCGGAGCCGTTCTGCCTGATCAGATAGATCCATTGATGGGATCTGTTTTGCCCCCGGGAGAAATTTTGACTTCACAGGGACGTACTGTTTTTGACCTGGGTACAGGATTTATGTTTTTCACCGGTAAATTTTTCGGTGGGATCTCAGTAAATCACCTGGCTAAACCTGACCTGTCTGAAAGCGACTTTTCAGACAGCAGGCTGAAACGTAGTCTTTTTATACATCTCACCGGTGACTTTAACATAAACAGGGAAAAGAGCCTTGAAATACGTTCACTGGGAATGTTAAGTATAGAGAAGGGATATATTTCAGGGGCAGCCGGAGCTGTTTTTAAGGTTAGTCATCTGGCTGTCAATTTGTTACTATACGGCGATAATGAAAAAAATATTGATGCCCAGGCAGGATTTACTGTAAATGCAGGTACAATGATACTTTATTATAACTATCGTTTTAATATTTTCGCTGGTGAAAACCTGCTGCCATTTTCGCTTCTCCATCACACAGGGATAGCTATTCGTTTAAATAATGTTGATAAAAGAAAAGCCGTCAAAACAATAAATTTTCCTAAATTGTAGTTATATTTGATGTTTGAAAAGGCATTTTATTTAAAAATTATTATATTTGAATTTCATAAACGCTGTAAAACTAAAGGAGTTATGTGTAGATTAAAACCCTTACCTATTATAATTCTTGCCGCGAGTTTTCTTGTATCCTGTTTTGGAGGGAGAGGAGGAGATCCTAATGTATCTTCAACAACGGGGTGGGATTACAATAATCCGGATAATGGCGGATTTGAGGTTACGCTTAAAGCCGAACAGCAGACCGGGCCCGGGCTGGTCCTCATCGAAGGTGGACGCTTTACAATGGGGCAGGTACAGCAGGATGTATTGTTTGACTGGAACAATAAACCAAGAACAGTGACTGTATCGTCATTCTATATGGATGAGACAGAAATAAAGAATGTAGACTACCGCGAATACCTGTTCTGGCTGAGACGTGTTTATGTAGATTACCCTGAAGTTTACAGGAGATCACTTCCTGACACACTGGTATGGAGAAGTCCTATGGGATTCAATGATCCATATGTACAGTATTATTTCCGGCACCCGGCATACAATGACTACCCGGTTGTTGGTATTAACTGGCTGAAAGCTAATGATTACTGCCTGTGGAGAAGCGACAGGGTTAATGAACAGCTTCTTATCGATGAGGGAGAATTAAACCCCGATCCTGAACAAACAAATCAGAATAATTTCAATACTGAAGCATACCTGGCAGGACAGTATGAAGGTGTGGTTAACCAGTTGAGGGAGAGCCTTAATCCTAATCAGACCGAACGCAGGACTAATTTTGAAGATGGACTCCTTCTTCCAAGATACAGGCTTCCGACAGAAGCAGAATGGGAGTTTGCAGCATATGCCCTCAGGGGAAATACTTTTGAAGAGAGAATATATGAGAGAAGAATATACCCGTGGGATGGACATAATGTCAGGAATGCAGCCACTAAAAATCAGGGTGAAATGATGGCTAACTTTGTCCGTGGCAGAGGCGATATGATGGGTGTGGCAGGCAGCCTTAACGATAATGCCAGCATTACATCCGAGGTTAAATCATACTGGCCAAATGACTATGGACTTTATTGTATGTCCGGAAATGTT
>Ga0307419_10000065_pt1 | contig 38910 bp, 35 predicted proteins | sample SalMarWE160230MG_2_FD_202512 | JGI IMG/M metagenome (GOLD analysis project Ga0307419, IMG submission 202512) | Salt marsh sediment microbial communities from the Plum Island Ecosystem LTER, Massachusetts, United States - WE1602-30 | ecosystem: Environmental > Aquatic > Marine > Intertidal zone... | reverse complement strand
AACGCGATTTAAATGATGAAATCCATTATTTAAGCGAATCTGCAGTGGTTGTGGATATGGAATTATTGCTCAACTTTTCACAAGAATTTTTGAAGATGAACATTTGGATCCTAAATTGTTTCCAACAGTAATTGGAATTGGATGTTATAGTCAGATGCTCTTGTTAGTTCATTACAAATCCCAGAAAATTTTGGCACTTCACGGAAGAGCGCCTGCTGTGGCTACAGGAATGAAGATGGCAAATCCTAGGATGAAACCTATAATTTTTTCAGGAGATGGTGATAGTTTAGGAATAGGAGGCAATCATTTCATCCATCTATGTAGAAGAAATTTAGATTGCATCATGCTTATCTTTAATAATAGCATTTATGCCATGACTGGAGGTCAAGGTGCTCCTACTACTCTCTTTGGTGCTCAAAGCACTACAACCCCTTATAAAATGTTTGAAAATAGGAGTGATGGTGTTGAATTGGCTCTGGCAGCAGGGGCTACATACGTGGCGAGAACTACCGTTGCTCATCCAAGAACGTACATGAAATACTTCAGAAGGGCATTAGCACATAAAGGTACTTCGGTAATTGAAATCATTACTCCTTGCATCACTTATTTTGGCAGAAAGAATTTAGATAGTTTAGGAGCGGAGTATACAGGAGTTAAAGGAGAGAAAATGGATCAAGGATTCAAGATGATTGATTGGATCAAGAGAAATACGGTAAGAATAAATCAAGCAAAATTCATGAGTGAAGAAGAATTATTCAACAAATATATCATTGGGGAGTTCCGTTATGAGCCAAATAAACCTGAATATTCAGAAGAGTATGCAAAAATTCAGAAAATAGCCATGGGGGATAAATAAGACATGGTAAGATATGAAATTAGAATCAGTGGCTACGGTGGTCAAGGAGTCATTACATTAAGCAAAATGATAATCACTGCCAGTTCTCTATATGAAAATCTAGCTTCAACCCAAACTGAAGCTTATTCAGCGGCCGCGCGGGGAGGAAAATGTTGGGCCGAAGTAGTTGTTGAGTTAGATAGAAAAATAGAACTAATAGATTACCCTAAAGCATTATCTCCTTATGATTTTTTAATTGTGTTGTCTGAAGAAGCTGCGAGTGATGTAAAACCAGATTTCGTGAAAGATGGCAAGACTGGTTTTTTGATTTGGGATACATCAACAATTAGTAAAATGAGAGCAGCTAAAAGAATAAAAAAATCTTTAGGCATACCCATTCAGAAGTTAGCTGTTGAAAAATTCAATAATATAGTGTTTGGTAATACCATATTATTCGGGATCTTCACAGTCTTATCTGGAATCTTCTCGGAAGAATCGGCAATCGAAACTATCAAATATTTTGTCCCAGCTTCGACCTTGGACATAAACTTAGAAGCATTTGAACTTGGAAAGCAAGAAGGATTGGAGTTCTTAAAAAATCTTCAGGAGGGGGATAATTAAAATGTTCATTCAGAAAATAGAAAAAGGTTGGCAAGAGCTACATGATGAGATAATTCAGACTGGCAAGTGCGTGTATTGTGGAGCATGTGGTGCATTTTGTTCAAATATTAAATTTGATTTGGAAAAGGAAATCCCCATAGAAAACGGTTCTTGCGAAGATTCTAATACTTGTCGTGATGGTTTTGGTTTGTGTTATAATTTATGTCCAAAGACAGAAACTGACGGGTTTCCAATTTCCTTATTAGATAAATGGGTTTTTGGTCAAAAATCTGAAAGAATATTGGGGCACTATATCGATATTGTTTCGGTAAAGCTAAGTGAAAAAGTGAGGGATAAATTTCCTTCAAATATGGGTCCGTTAACAGGTCTATTATGGGTAGCGATGGGTAATGGTTTCATTGATGCTGCAATCATTTCAGAAAAGGATGAAAACTTTCAACCACATCCAATAATAGCTAAAAGTCAAGAGGATCTTTTTAAGGGTGCTGGATATAAACCTCAGCAGAATCCAACAATCTCCCTAGTTGGAGATGCAATCAATAAAAATTTTGTAGATATCGCTGTTGTTGGTACTCCTTGTCAGATTCAAGCTTTAAGAAAACTCCAAAATCACCCTATCTTTGATTTTGAAGCTTTTGATTTAGTTTCATTCACAATAGGTACGTTTTGTACTGGGACTTTTTATAATAAAGCTTTAACTGAGATATTTAAGGAAAATGGTCTTCAAAAAGAAGAAATTCAAAAAATTGAAACCGACCATAATAATTTCAAATTGAAAGTCATAACCAATTCAAAAACTCTAGAAATTCCATTAAATTATCTTTATGATAGGGCTATAAGAAAAGCTTGTTTTACATGTTCTGACTATACTGCTTCTTTTGCTGATATATCTGTTGGAAATTTTGGAAGCGAAGAAGGTTGGGATACGTTCATAATAAGAACAGAGAAGGGTAAGCAAATATATGATTTAGCGGTTGATAAAGGAATTTTAGAATCAAAATCTCTTGATAAAGATAATGAGGAACTAATTTTAGACATCACCAGAGCTAAAACTGACTTAGTAAGGATTGAGTCCATTACAGAACATACACCGAAGATTAAGAGCTTTTGGGTAAGGAATCAAAGAATTGCTAAAGCATACAAACCCGGAATGTTTGTGGTTCTCTGGGTTCCTGATATTGATTTCATGCCGATGTCTATTTCAAGAGTCGAAGGAAACCAAATAGAAATTACCGTCGAAAAGGTAGGAGAAGGGACGTCCGCAATGTTCAATTTATCTAAAGGGGATTATATTGGTATCAGGGGCCCATATGGAAATTCCTGGAATTATGAGGATGCAACAAACATACTTATCGTGGGGGGAGGAATGGGGATTGCAGCAGTAACTAGCTTAATAGAACCATTAAAAACAAATAAGAAAAATGTGTTTGCAGCAATCGGGGCAAAGGATAATATATCACTAATTTTTGCAGATAGACTTATAGAACTAATCCCAAATACACTTTGTACAACAGATGATGGTTCTATTGGGAAAAAGTGTTATGTAACTGATACAATTGAAGATATTATTAAGGAAAAGGAAATTGATCTTATCATAACATGTGGTCCCGAAGTAATGATGAAAAAAGTGTTGGATATTGCAGAATCACGTAAAATTCCTATTCAAGCAAGTTTAGAAAGAAAAATGAAGTGTGGAGTTGGATTATGTGGATCTTGTTGTGTAGGAAAGGATAACAATATCACAGTTTGTAAAGAAGGACCAATTTTTACCTCTAAACAAATAAAGCAATTTCCCCAATTTGGAAATTATATTAAATAATTTTTCTCCTTTATTATTACATGCTTTAAATTAAATTATTATAGCAAGCAAGCATTTTAATTCTTTTAACTATTCTCTATCTAAATTTTTCTTTTGTATTTTTTATGGATAATTACAACTTTAAGAAAGGGTTATTATATAGCGTTATAGGGGCTTTTCTTATTGGATTACAGCCCGTTATTGCAAATTCTAGGCCTGCGAGTATCGATGCTTATATTTTTGGAGCAGTAACAGCTCTTTTTGAAGCTATTATATTTCTTCCCATTTATTTATTTGAGAGAAAAAAGTATAAATCTTTATTGAAAAATTCACAAGACAATGAAAAATATTATCTTTTACTTCATGGATGGAAAAAGAAAAGAAATTTGATTTTATTCATCATAATTGGAATCGGTTTTACATTTATTCCAGTATTTTTATATATTGGGTATGCATTAGCAGGTGCCATTAATAGCTCTCTTGCATCAAAATCTGAGATAATCTTTGCCTTAGTCTTTGGATATTTTGCTTTTAAAGAAAGAATTAATAAGCTTCAAATACTTTTTTTCTTTTTACTATTTTTTGGCTTGATATTAGCAGTAACTCAGGGCTCTTTTGATATACTTCACTTAAATTTGGGGATTATTATGATAATCTTCACAGTAGTGTTATTTACATTTATTCATATTTTAACAAAAATTAGTTTAGATAAAAATGAGATTTTCTCTTCTCAAGTGGTATTTATTCGTAATATTTTCAGTGGAATTCTATTAATCTCAACATATTTCATCTTTTATCCCTTAGATAATTTAAATATCTTGTTAACCCCGATAAATTATGTTTATTTTACATTTATGAGTTTAGATTATGGATTTTCATTGTTTACGTGGTATAAAGCACTTACTTATTTCCAGATTGGTAAGACAACAATTGTGGGTTCATTGACACCAATAGTCACCGCTTTCTTCTCTTTTTTATTTTTAAACGGAATTTTTACAATTTATCATTTAATTGGTACAATTATCATTATTTTTGCAATTTTCTTAATTATACGAGAAAAGCCAGAATAAGAGTCAAAATGATTTGACATGCATAAAAATAACGTTTTTATGCCTTATGGGTTTTTTTTTAATATATTGGATAACACAAAAAAAGGTATCATCTTTGGTATATTTGGGACTTTTTTGGTTGGGTTTCAGCCTATTATAGCAATATCACGCCCATCTGTTTTAGATGCACATTTTTTTGCTGCAATGACTTGTTTAATCGAAGCTTTTATATTTCTTCCTTTGGTTCTTGGAGAAATCTATTTCCCAAAAGGGAAAAAGGATAACAATTTTAGGAGAAAAGAAAAAGTAAAGATAGTTTTAAATAATTGGAAATCAAATTTTAAAACACTGATATTCATAGGGTTTATTTTTGGGCTTAATCAATTGCTATATTTCATTGGGTATGACTTTTCCGGAGCAATAAATGGCTCATTAACCCAGAAAACCACTGTTTTTTTTGGTTTAATCTTTGGTTATGCAATCTTAAAAGAGAAAGTGAATAGCCGCCAAATTCTTTTTTCAATAATTCTTTTTATAGGATTAATAATAGCAATTACTCAGGGGAAATTTTTTTCATTTGACTTGGATACTTTAGTTGGAGTGCTAATTTTATTATTTATAACATGCTTATGGATGTATGGTCATACGATTACAAAACCCATATTTAATAGAAGAGAAGCTACACCTACTCAGATGGTATTTTTACGTAATTTATTAAGCGGGATTATTTTGATAGCAACATATTTCTTATTCTTCCCTTTCAGTAATTTATCTTTATTTTCAGCACCTTTAAATCAAATATATTTTGTAAGCATGGGTGTAGTTTATGGATTTGGACTTTTTTGTTGGTATAAAACACTTTCCTATTTAGATGTCTCAAAGGCAACAATTATATTTTCCCCTACACCTATCGTCACAGCAATTTTTGCATATTTTCTTCTTGGTAGAATATTTACGATTTTTCATTTAATCGGAACAATTATTGTTATTACTTCAATAATTATCATTTTATTTAATAAGGATAAAGTTAAATCCACCTAAGTTTTAAATGACTCATTCTTATTGAAAATATAGCAATTATTCATTAAATTATTAATCTAATTGAGCAAAAAGAGGTCTTAAAAAAGAATGTTAAAAACGAATATTACTGAAATGTTTAATATAAAACACCCTATATTTGCAGCACCAATGGGTCCTTTTTATACGAAGGAGTTAACTGTTGCAGTCTCTGAAGCAGGTGGTATGGGAGTAATAAGTCACACCAACCTTTTGGGGAAGGAAAGTTTTAAGGTTATGAAAGAGGATATGGAATACGTAGTTGAACATACTGATAAACCATTTGGCTTTAATATTAGGACGGGTCGAATGCAATTTGATGCAAAAAAACTTTGCAGACAAATTCCAAAATTCATTTTGGAGAATCAAAAAGTGAGGGAACAATGTGTTTACGCTTTAACAAGCGCGGGTTCTTCGAAAATGTTACCATTAAGCAAAAGTTTTCAAGCATTGAAGGAGAAGAGTGATATAAAACACTTTCATGTTGCTCCAGCAGCCTGGTTAGCTGATAAGTGTGTTGCTTCGGGAGTTGATGGGATGGTGGTGACTGGAAGTGAAGGTGGCGGTCATCAATCTTATGAAAAAACAGGCACGTTAGTGTTACTGCAACAAGTATTAGAAAGACATCCTGATTTTCCTATCATTGCCTGTGGAGCTTTTGGAAATGGATATGGCCTTGCAGCAGCATTAGCAATGGGAGCAGGTGCTATTGCAATGGGTTCAAGGTTCATTGCTTCTCAGGAAAGTGAATTTCATCAAAAATATAAGGATATTGTCCCCCCTGCAAACCCTCAAGATACTGTTTTGGTTACTGGCTTTTTGGGTCCTATTAGGCTATGGAAAAATGATTATGCATTACACCACGGGCTCATAGACAGTAAGGAGGAAAAAATGGCTGATGAAGATGGATTTACAATGGAAATGTTACTTGAAGATGGTAAGCATTATGAATCAGTATATTTAGAGGGGGACCTAAAAACTGGAGCGATACCTTTAGGCCAAAGTTGTGGATTAGTATATAGTTTAGAAAGAGTTCCAGATATAATTGATTCAATTGTAAAAATTGCTGAAGAAAGACTTAAAAAAGCTTCTATAATCCCTCAATAATAACCAAGCAAAAAAAAATAGTTTTTCCGATAAGGAAATTTGAAATACCGAACTATTATTCTTTAGGTTCATTAATGATTATCATTTTTAGAACAAGTACATATAATAATATAATTATATATATCTCTAATTAATAGTTTTTAAAATTGGAATATGTTTTTTCTAAAACATAACTGGGATAGTAATCTTTAAATATACTATCAGATAATTAAATATATAAATATATAATATGATATATATAATAAATCAATTCTCTTTAAAATAAAGATGTAGGATAATTATGATGAATAATGAAATGATTTCAGTTAAAAATTTGAAAAAATTCTTCGGTGAAGTTAAAGCTGTAAATGGTATTTCTTTTAACGTTAATAAAGGCGAAATTTTTGGACTGTTAGGACCTAATGGTGCAGGTAAAACTACAACCATTAAATTGCTTTTAGGTCTTCTTGAATCGGATGAAGGTGAATTAGAAGTGCTTGGGATGGATCCTGAAAGGGATGAGATTCAAATTAAGACTCATATAGGTTATGTATCTGAAGAACCACTTATTTTTAAGTCTTTAACTCCTAAGGATTTATTCAATTTTGTAGCATCCATAAGAGGGATGGATCCTGAAGAAGCAACTGAGAGAGCTCAGCAATTTATGGAGATTTTAGGAGCTTCAGAATATTACAATCAACTTATCGCAACATTATCTCATGGAAACAAACAAAAAATACAGATCATTGCTGCAATATTACACGAACCTGATTTACTCATTTTAGATGAACCATTGTCAGGCTTAGATGCTAAATCCGTAAAAGTCATGAAAGAAATATTAGATTTACATTTAGAAAAAGGAGGAGCAGTTTTATTTTCCACGCATATAATGGAAATAGCTGAGGAGTTATGTGATAGAATCGGGATCATTAATAAAGGTAAAATTGTAGGGATCGGAACCATAGAACAATTAAACGAACAATCCCACAAAATTGGAGCTCGATTGGAAGATGTATTCTTAAGACTAACAGAAGAAGATGCATCAGTAGAAGAAATCGTGAAAAAACTACGAAAATCCTTCATTAATAAAAATGGATGAGATTAAATGACCGATCAAAAAATTAGTTTATATAAATTAGCGAAGTATACGAATCTTGAGATTGTAATGGAAGCTCAAGTACAATCTACTGGAGCAAATCAATCCAAATTGATGGAAAGATATAAGAAAAATAAAAAATCAATAAAAAATCAAGCTATTGCATTAAAAGTATCATATGGATTTCTATTAGCATTAATTACAATTGTACCAATATTTAACTATTTAAACCTTATCGAATTTTTTGGAGGATCTAGTCCTAATCCAAATGCAGGTCTCTTAGCTGGTAGCTTAATATTATCTGTTTTTTTTGCTATGCAAATAGCATATTTGTTAATTTTAGGAATGATGAATATTTCAGCTTTAATGAATGGTGAAGCATTCCGTTGGTTCGAAACTTTACCACTTTCAAAAGACCGTTTAAATAAATTAGGATTTGTGACGGCTTTTCGGAATGTCGATGTTGGTTTGATTCTTATATCACTTGCATTTCCTATTATAATGGTAATAATTACTCAAAATTTTCTATTATTCTTTGTGAGTCTCTTAGTATCATTAATTAATGCGGTATTAGCATTTAGCATTTTAGTGATTATATCTCAAAAACTTAGTCGAATATTTCGAATCCAAGAAATAAATACTAAAAGAGCAACAACGATACGACTCATTACAATGCTAGGATATTTTATTCTTATCTTTAGCATGTCAATTATTCTAAACGTAGCAATATCGTCAATAGGTACTTTTTACATTATGGCAAATTCAATTGATAATGCAGAAACACTAAATATCATTTTATCTTTGATTCCTTTTCCATTATCTCCTAGTTATTTACTAACGATGTGTATAGAGCCTACTAGATTTTCGAACCTTCAATGGATAATCACTTTAATGGGAATATTCCTCTATGCAATCTTAACTTGGTTCTTATATCGTCGAGCAGTTAAAGCAATGAGATCTGTCACCTCCTCATCTTCGATAGAAAAAAAAAGTGGTAGGAAAGTAGAGGAAAAAATTGAAGTGAAAATAGAAAAGAGATCACCTATAATGGCTTACATACGCAAAGATCTATCAATGGCAACAAAGGATATTCAAATGCTAATGTTTATTTTTATGCCCATAGTATTACCCTTTATTATGGTTCTAACCATTACGGGAGTAGCCTCATCTGAAGGGTTAGTAGCGATGGCTCAAGATTTCTTGATACTTTGGAGTATAATTGTAATTTATTTCCCAATTATTGCAATCATGCTAGTATCCGGTTTATTGAATGTAGAAGATTCTGGAGCATCAATCCTTGCTTCTTTACCGTTAAATCCTCGAGATCAAATGAAAGCTAAGTTAATTTTAATGATTGGTATTCAATTGATCTCGTACTTCTTGCCGATCTTTTTATTATTAATGAACCCTGCTTTCCTGCCGTTTATTGGATTGTTTATTGCGTGGTATCCCATAGTCCTTGTATTTTTAATAGTCATGTTTCAAATGAAAGTAAGGCTATTCGGAAGGTGTAAGTACAAATATGTTCTCGAAGAAGTAAACATAAATCATAAAGTTTGGAAGTGGGTATTTTTAATATCAACCCAGTTTCTAATTTGCATTGGTTTTATTGTTATAGGTTATATGTTACTTGTTTTTTACAATATGTTTGTCATGACTATAACATTATTGATAATGAGCCTAGTTTCTCTCTCCATTTTATTTGTGACGCTCAAATTAATGTTTCCAAAAGAATTTGGAAAAAGAAAAATGATTTGAATCAGAGCAACTTTTAGAAAACATCCACTGTTAGGAACTATTATACTACTGATCACCTATTTTTACTTTCTCAATATTCCAGATTTAATGTTATCACCATTTATTCTGTTACTTAACATGTTGCCAATAATAGTTAGTAGTTTAATTGGGATGCTTGTAGCACTCGGAATTTTGGGTTTATTGTGGTTTTATATTGTTTTTAAAGGTTTTAGACTTCCAAATGATGATGAGAAATTTACAGAATTTGCTAAATCTATACGCTTTACTACTGGAGGATATTTAATTCGAAATATCCTAATTGGGATAGGAGCTTCAATCATATTTTTCTTGAGTGTGTATTTCTTTGGGAATATCTATGGAACTCATATCTGGGATTTAGATGTTCTTTTAGGAAATCCTTTTTCTCCTCCGTTATATGGATTTGGATGGCTTTTATTCATTTATATACTAATTCCAGGAATATGAAAGGAAGTATCATTCAGGAGGGTCATTATATCTCTCAATGAAAGAAAGAATTCTCAAAAAATAACATTGGTGATCGTATCAGTTTTATTTGGCCTGTTTCACTTAACCAATATATTATCGGGGATACCACCAATAATTGTAATCCCTCAAGCATTTTATACAGCTCTTTTAGGACTAGTTTTAGGATACATGGTAATCCGAACCAACAGTATAATCCCAGCAATTTTAACTCATTATTTAATAAACTCAGTAGGAAAGTTCTTTTACTTTATCAATTATACTGATGATCTATCACGTATCTGGTTTTTCATTATAGGGATGGGAATTGTACCAGCAATTCTTGGTTTGCTATTTATACGGTTTGTAACTCCTTCAAAAAAGAGAGAAACAAATATTATTTAATTAAATTTTCAATACCTTTTTTTTTATTCTTTAATAAAATACAATGATTACTTGAGAATGTGATCTATAATGTTAGATAATTCCATGATTGAATTAAACAGCCTTAAAAAGTACTTTGGAGAGGTTAAAGCTGTAGATGGGATCAGCTTTGCTGTGAAAAAAGGAGAAGTCTTCGGACTTTTAGGGCCAAATGGTGCTGGCAAAACTACAACGATTAAATTATTGCTGGGTTTGTTAGAGCCAAATGGAGGAGATATGAAGGTATTAGGATTAGATCCTAATAAGGATGAGATTGAAATTAAAAGCAGAATTGGCTATGTGCCAGAAGATCCTTTAATTTTTAAATCTCTTACTCCAAAAAACTTGTTTAAACTCATTGCTTCAATTAGGGGACTAGATCCAGAAGAAGTTTCAAATCGAGCTCAAGTATATTTAGAAAGTTTAGGAGCATTAGAATATTTCGAACAATTGATTGCTACTCTATCTCACGGCAATAAACAAAAAATACAAGTGATTGCAGCTATTCTCCATGATCCGGAAATTCTCATTCTTGATGAACCACTTTCTGGTCTTGACGCAAAATCGGTAAAGGTGATTAAAGAAATTCTTGATTTGCATACAGAAAGAGGTGGTTCGGTTTTATTTTCCACGCATATAATGGAAATAGCTGAGGAGCTATGTGATAGAATCGGTATCATTAATAAGGGTAAAATGGTAGGTATTGGAACAATTGAGGAGCTCAACACCCAATCAAACAAAATTGGTGCTCGATTGGAGGATATCTTCTTAAGATTGACAGAACAAGATAGTTCAATAGAGGAAATTGTGAAGAAATTACGAAAGTCTTTTAAGGAAGGGATTTAGGGATATTAATAATGAAATCTATTAAACATTTAAGTCTATATAAACTTGCGAAGTACACCAATTTAGAAATTGTAATGGAAGCTCAAGTTCAATCATCGGGAGCAAATCAAGCGAAACTCATGGAAAAATATAAGAAGAATAGAAAGAGTATTAAAAGTCAAGCTTATGCAATGAGACTCGTTTATGGAGTAATGTTAGCATTTTTAACTGTTATTCCTCTCTTTACAACTCTTCGATTAATAGAGTTTTTTAATGATCTCTTTGTTTCAACTGGTTCTGTATTACTCACAGGTAGCATTCTTTTTTCTACTTTCTTTGGAATACAGTTACTTTATCTGATGTTGTTAGGAATGTTTAGTATTGGTGCGATGATGACCGGTGAAGCCTTTAAATTTTTTGAGACGCTCCCGATTTCAAGGAAACAAAGAAGAAAACTCGGTTTTTTTACAGTATTACGAAACCTGGATGTTGGATTAGTAATAATGATGGTGGGTTTACCAATAATGATGATTATAATGACTCAAAACATCATTTTATCAATTATTAGCATTATAATTTCAGTAGGTGTTACTATTCTGAGTTTTAGTGTACTAGTTCTTTTTGCTTCTAAAATAAGTCAAATATTCAAGGTTCAAGAAGCAGGATCCAAAAAATCTACCATAATACGAATTATAACCATGCTGAGTTATCTTCTGATGGCATTTTCAATGAGTTTTTTTCTACAATGGGCTGTAAATGCTGTTAATGATTTATTTACATTATTTTCTTCATTTGAGAATATAGATTTTTTAAACTATTTCATATCAATTATACCTTTCCCTTTTGCCCCAAGTTACTTAATTACCATGCTTGTTGATCCTACTCGATTCTCAATGCTGCAGTGGATATTCACTATAATAGGTAATTTATTGTTTTGTATTACAACATATTTACTATACAAGAAGGCAATTTCTTCAATGCGAATTGTAACCTCATCAGCTGCAATGGATAGTAAACAAATTTTGAAAAAAAGCATCTCTAAAAAAGAAAACACAAAAATAGATATAATCATTCGAAAGCCAATAATAGCATACATTCGAAAAGATTTATCTACGGCTACCAGAGATTTTCAAACACTAATGTTTATGATAATGCCATTAATCCTCCCATTAGTATACGTATTTTCCTTGTTAGTTAGCACTGGAGGAAGTCTCTTTGTAGTGGGAATTGATATTCTATGGATTATTCTAATATTTTATCAACCTATCATATCTCTGATGATTACTATCGGTTTTTTAAACTTGGAGGATTCGGGAGCGTCAATTTTAGCATCATTACCACTCCGGCCCCGTGATCAAGCTAAAGCAAAACTCGTTTTACTGATTATCATTCAATCATTGTCATTTTTCTTACCTCTTTTAATTTACATTGGTTCCTCAAATTTCGTTCAATATCTATTCACATTCCTTGCTTGGTATCCAATAGATTTAATTTTCTTACTTAATGTTTTTTATTTTAAAATTAGGTTATTTGGACGGATGAAATATAAATTTGTCTTAGAAGAAATCAGAATAGAAAAAAAAATACTTAAGTGGATAGGAATAGGGATCCTCGAATTTATAATTTGTTTTGGTTTTATTTTTATGGGGGTTATTCTACAATTATTTTTTGGTACCTCGTTGATGTTATTAATTTTATTATTGATCGGTGTTTCGATTTTAGGATTGTATGTTATTTCATTACACAGAATATTTCCAAAAGAATTGGGAAAGAAAAGATTTATCAGTATAAGGAAGAACCTCAGAAAAAGACCAATTTTTTTATAGCATTCGGATGCTTAGCATTGTTATGGTTATTGATAATACCACGTAGTTTACATTTGCCAAATGGAGAACAGAAATTCAAAGAGTATCTCAATCACATTAAATTAACAAGAGTAAAACCTCTATTCAGAAACATTGTTGTAGAGATTGGATGCTCAATGATATTTTTTGTTAGTACATTTTTAATAGCAAATTTGCTCGGAACTTTTACGTTTGATCTTAATTTTTTATTTGGAGTTCCAAGTCTTTTAGAAATTGGGTGGTTTATTTTTATTTTAATGCTTATTCCGGGTATTTGGGAAGAAGTAGCCTTTCGAGGAGTATTATTCCAACTAAATCTGAGAAAATACTCACGCAATGTTACACTGGTTTTTACTTCATTATTATTTGGTGCAGCTCATCTTCTCAATTTGATCACAGGTCAACCACTTAGTTCAACTATTTTGCAAGTGATATTTGCAGCATCATTAGGATTTCTTTTTGGATACATGTACATTAAAACTAATAGTTTACTTCCTAGTATCATAACTCATTATTTAATTGACACAGTGGGAGCCTTATTTATGAATGTTGATTTTCCAGATTTCATAAGTTCAAGTGTATTTTTTATCTTTGGAGTTGGATTAATACCAATGGTGTTTGGTCTACTATTTGTCAAATTGGTTATACCAAATTCGAAAAATGGAGAATTAAAAAGGAACTAATTATTTTATGGCCTAATTTTTCTTTATTACGGTTTAATTTCAATAATAGATCAAACTTGAAAAATTGAAATTGAAAAGACTGAATAACATAGTATTTGTAAGAATTTTATAATGGTAGAATGTTTCTTGGGGATCTAGATAAATGAAAATCAACTCTGTAATTTCTGTGCAGATCCGAATGAAGAAAAAAACTTCCAAAACATCGAACGTATCAAAACTAATAAACATCGATGGATCAAGATCTAAAAAAAGAAATTAAGAGTATATACTATTTATTTTTGATAATGTAAATAGAATTTATGCATAATTTCAATACTTTTTCCAATACCCCTTTTTCGATTTTATCAAGAGTATCTGTAGATTGATGATAAAATTTGAGCATCTGTTTTAAATCCATTGCTACAATTGTAGCTGCTTTTAACCCGGCTTTTGAAAATGTGGTTGCATCGGTTCCACCCGTAACTTGACCAATTAATTTTTCAACAAAACTACTCCCCCCAAGAGAAAATTTTGAGGCAGTTATACCCACTTCATTAGCGGATTGGGTTAAAATTTTTACTACTTCGTCTGAATGCTTTGTTCTCGTTGTTGGCTCATAATCAATTATGCCTATGTTTGCGAGGCTTTGAATACCATCCATATTAATGCAGATTGCATTTTTTGGTTTCAATTCTTCTAAATGTTCTTCTACATATCTATAAGAACCTCTTAAACCAGCTTCCTCGCATCCAAAAGAAATCAAGCGTATCTCTGTGTTTTCAGGAATGATATTTGGATTTAATTTTAAATATTTACCCACTCCGAGCACTATTGCAACAGCACTAAGATTATCAACAGCACCAGGTACTTTATTTGCTTTTTCACCAAATGAAACGAAAAACCATAAACCAATTAGTACGGGTATACCGATAACAAATAAGATTAGAGCGAAAATCTGAAAAATAAGAAAATCAGCAATTTTAAAACCAGTAATAGATAGAATGAATAAAATTGTGGATGTTACCATCCATATTATTAAAATTAAGAGACCAAGAATTACAATTATTGCATATCCTATTTTTAAGTGAGTTAATAAGTTAAATTGTAAGGCACTATCATGATGTCCTGAAAAAATTAAGATATTTTTCACTTCTTTTTTGCTCTCAAAAACTCCAATAACATTCTGAGAGCTTTTTTTTTTAAAAAACGGATCGATAAATTCCCTATAATTAAAAAATTCATTCCAAATTATTAAAAAAGCTCCTAGATTTAATGCAAATGAGATTCCCATAAATATTTGCTCTACTTGGAGAACTAAGTGTAATGTAGTAAGAAAATAACTTAAAAATGAAATGAGAATCATCAAAACCATCACTTTTATATATCCAATAAAAGCTCTGGGGTGACATGTAAAGGGTTCTAGATGGGAAGAATCACATACCTTTTCAAATTCAACTTTAATCAAATCAGCACTTTTTGCTTCTTGAGGACTACATGGCATTCTTGGGCCACATTCTTTAATTATTCTTTCAATGAAATTGTACATGTAATCCGAATTTTCTTGAGAGAGTTCTATTTCCATCTTAGATCCGAAAATATTATAATTATTATATATTTAGTTTAACATTTTATAAATGTAGTTTTAATCAGATTCCTGAAATTATATATTAAAAATAAAATAGGAATAATTTAAAATAGAAGTTCTTTTATGTGAAGAAACTAGAGAAAAAATTCTTAAAAATTAATGTTTTAATTATGGATTCAAATAGAAATATCGAAGTCACGTGTCCAGTTTGTAAGATTATTAAAAAAATTAGCATTCCTCAGAAAATATTTGACCAAAAAAGATTTGGTACAATAAAAGTTCAAGTTCCTCAAGGAAGTGTTTGCCTAGATCATCAATTCATCGTATTTATAGATATAAAGGGCATCATCAGAGGTTATGAAAAAATAGATCTAGTAATGAAAACTCCAACTGAAACAAAAAAGTTTTCTCTCTATGGATTCATTAAAATGTTTGGATTATACGGGTTATTTTCCTTAATTCATGCAAAGATTTTTAATTATCTATCATACGTTATCAAAGATGAGGGTACAGAAGATCAATCAGAAATTATCAATATGCTTGGAGATAGTTTGCTTCCCGAAAAATATCGAAGGATGAACTTTATTACATTTATTGAAGATAGAGATTATAATAAAATAAAGAAAGACAAAAATATTCTCATAATAGATAGTCAAAAGAATATATTACAAACGCCTTGGAAAACAAAATTGAAATTCGAAGAAGAAATCATTAAAAATGCACTTAAAATCTCAAATGAAGATGAACAACGTATTTCTATTCAAAATGAAATCGCTAAATTTATAAAAGAGGCTGAAATCTCGAAAATTATTGCCGAGAAAGAAGTGATCTATGAAACAGAGCTTATAGAAAAACTCTCAAGAGAATTAATGATCCCAAAAGTAAATTATTATCGAATTTCACTAATTAAAGAGTTTATAGAAAGAAGAATATCTGCAAAATTAGCCCAAAGGATTAAAAACAAAGTGCATGAATTCCTCAAATCAATATAGATTAATCAAATACTATTTTTTTCAAAAAAAGTAAAATAAGACCAATTCTTTTTTAACTAAAATCAAATAAATTTGAATTATTAATCAAAAAGTGAAATAATTATGCCCGATTGGGGAATGCAAAATCGTTTGTCAAGAATTATTAAACCAAAATCTGGACATTGTGTAATGTTAGCAGTGGATCATGGTTATTTTGGGAATGTACCGGGACAACTAAAATGTTTTGGAGATCTTAATCCTCTTTTTGAACATGCCGATGCATTGATGCTCACTCGAGGAATGCTAAGGAGTTGCGTCTCTCCCGATAGTGATATTCCCATAGTTTTAAGAGTATCAGCAGGAGCAAGCATGCTTAAAGAACTTTCGAACGAAGAAATAAATGTAACCATCGAAGATTGTATAAGATTAAATGTTTCTGCAATTACTTGCTCAATTTTCGTAGGGAGTGAGTTTGAAAAGCAGAGTTTATTGAATTTATCCAAACTAGTGAATTGGGGTCAAGAATATGGAATTCCATCTTTAGCAGTGACCGCCGTTGGTAGAGAAATGGTCCGAGATTATCGATATTTAGGAATGGCGAGCCGAATGGCAGCAGAAATGGGTGCTTCTTTTGTTAAGACTTACTATTGTGAAGATTTTGAAAATGTTACGAGTATTTGCCCTGTTCCGATTGTTATAGCCGGTGGGAAAAAAACTCCGGAGCGCGAGGCGTTACAAATGGCTAGAAACGCTATAGATGCTGGAGCGGTTGGTGTAGATATGGGGAGGAATATCTTTCAATCAGATAAACCAATAGGAATGATTAAAGCTGTAAGAGCTATTGTTCATGATGGTGCTAGTGTTGATGAAGCCTTTGAAATTTACGAAAATGGTCCAGTAGGATTATAATTTTTTTATATTCATATATCTTTTTCTTTATTTTGTGTAAATAAAAAATTTATTACAAATTATCAAGAAATATATGGATTTTTTCCTTTTTCTAAAATAGTATGGATAATTTGGATATATCAACTATTGATGGTTTAAGAATTTTAAAAATTAATGATGAAGTTTTACTTGCTCATCAAATTAAACCACCCTATTATTTTTCATGCTCCGATGGGCTCATCCTTTTACCACGAAAGAGGGGAAATCAAAACACCGTTATTTTAGATTTAAATATTGAACCCCATCTAATTAATCAGATTAATGAGCTTTATGGTCCGATAAGTGATTATGTTTGTACTCATGGTCATATGGATCACATAGCTCACGTTTATCAATGGGAAGCCATAGGTGCTGAAATACATGCGCCAATTCCAGAACACACATACTTACAAGATGTTCATAATTTTTATAAAGGTTTTCAATTCAATGAAGGGTTGGATTTTTCGATTATACAGAAGTTTGCTGATTTGAATGGATATAAAAATTGCAAGGAAATTCACCCTTTTGAACCAGGGAAATCTTTCTTTTTTGATGATTTTGTAATTAATACTATTCCTTTTAAAGGGCATTCAAAAGCTCATATAGGATTTTTAATTCCTCAAGAAAAGATAATTCATATTAGCTGTCTAGGTTTTGATCAAGTAAGACCAGATGTTGATGGTTTCGGACCATGGTATGGATTTAAAGAATGTTCCATTAATCAATATCTGAAAGATATTGACTTGGCTCAGTCTATATTCCTTGAAAAAGCTGAAATTCTAACATCAAGCCATTCATACATTATCAAGAATCCGGATATTACTCCATTTCTCTACATGAGAGAAAAAATTGAGAAAAACCAGAGAATTGTAGATGAAGCAATATTATCCTTGAAACTTGTACGTACATCTGAAGTATCTATTATAGATTTTCTTGATATGGACCTATTTTTTCCTAAAAAGAAAATGGACAAGTTTAGATACGAAATATATAACTTCTGGGAATCTGGAATAATTAGTAAACATATTGAGAGGAGTAAATATCTTAAATAAATAATAAGGTTTAAGAATCAAATTCAATTATCACTTTTAAAGATTCTTTCGCTTCACATACAACTTTAAAAGCCTCTCCCGTACGTTCTATTGGAAATCTGTGAGTAATAAGATCTTTTACCTTGATACTCTTTGCAAGGATCCATGTATATGATTCTTGTAGATCTTCCGGAGCTGCACCATAAGATGTCATGATTTTTATTTCTTCTCGCCAATAACGATTGATTGGAACTTCTAACATCACCCCTGGTTCTGGAACTGCAAAAAATATGATGGTACCTCCAGGAGATACGCATTCTATAGCTTGCTTTGCTGCAGATAAAGCTCCAGTACAAACGATAATGATATCAGCTAATTTATTATTGTTTTTTTCTCTAATTTCAGCAGGTATGTTTTCCTTTGCATTAAAAACTACATCAGCTCCAAATTTTTTTGCCATTTCTAATCTATAATCATTGATATCCGTAGCAAAAATTTTTTCAGCACCCCTCAATTTAGCAAGTTGAATATGGAGAATTCCTGAAACACCACATCCTAATACGAGAACAATTAATCCTTTTTTAACATTTGCAAGTCTTTGAGCTCTGCAAACACAGCCTAAAGGTTCAATAAATACCCCCTCTTCATATGAAACGAATTTATCTAAAACAATTACTCCGCGTTTGTCAATATTAATTGCAGGTATCCGTATATATTCCGCGAATCCCCCCGGGTCATAATTTGTATTATGGAGCAGATCACACGCAGTATGATGTCCTTGTTGGCAAAAATGGCATTCAAAACAAGGAACATGATGTGAAACGAATACGCGATCTCCTACTTTAAACCTTTTTACATTTTCTCCGACTTCAACAATATCTCCTGCGATTTCGTGACCTAATACTAAATTATCTACCCCCAATTTCTTCATTTTAGCAAAACGATAGTATTCTAATATATCAGAACCACAAATACCTGATTTATTTACCTTTACTAAAAGTTCCCCAGCACCAATTTCGGGTTTATCCATCTCATCTATTCGTATATCATTATTATTATAATATCTCGCAACTTTCATTGTAACACCTAATTGAAATCGGTTTTTATGATAATAATCATCTTTATTTATTCATAAATTTAATTTTTATTTCATCATAAAATAATACATTTAATTAATAAAAAAAACGAAATTGATATTATATGGTCGAAGTAAAGAAAGAGCTTCTAGCTCCTTGTGGTTTGTATTGTGGGGTATGTTCTATATATATTGCTCATAAGGACGATAATCAGAAGTTTAAACAAGTATTAATGAAAGTTTATAAACCTTTCGTGAAAAATGTAAACGATATAGCTTGCACTGGCTGTTTATCTGATGGCATCGTGTTTCCGGTTTGCCAAGTATGTTCAATTAAAAAATGCTGCCGGGAGAAAAATATTGAAGGTTGTTATCAATGTGATGATTTTCCCTGCAAATTCATTAATAACTTCCCAATAGCCGTGGGGAAAAAAGTAATAATGAGAACTGTACCTGCTTGGCGGGAATTAGGGACTGAGAAATTCGTGGAAGAGGAAGAAAAAAGATATCACTGTCCGAGTTGTGGAAATCAACTCTTTCGGGGAGCAAAACGTTGTAACAAGTGTAATAAGGAAGTTAATGTCGATTAAATCAAATAATAAATAAAAAAGAAAGGATTAGGATTTTTTAATGCTCCTTAAAAGCATTCGAAAGCTCTCATCTTCAAGATTATTAAACATTGTTAATTCTTCTGCTAGAAAGTCTCTCAAAGCAATTCGAATAGCTTCGCTTCTTGAGGGATAAAACCCCATATCATTTAATGTTTGAATTGCGGATAAATATTTTCCAGGTAAGTTAATTGTTATAATTTTCACGTGTATTAACCCTTAATGAATATTGTCAACGGAAACTTGTTGATTATTAGTATTATTTTGTCGGATTATATTTAAAACAAGGATATTAATGACTTAATTCTATTAATCTATTAATTGCTAACGAATAAATGATCTTATATATGTTATTAAAATTGAAAGGAAAAGAAAGTTTTGAATTCTCTAGGGAGAATCAAAAGATTTTATATGTACCACTAGGGAAAAAAATGATTTATATAGGTCAGAATGACTTATTTCTTTTATATCTTTTAGAAAAGTTAAACTATAGTCTTCTTCACGTTTTATGTAAGTAATTCCTTTTGTTTTGTGTTCCCTATCGAGGTACGTGTCTATTTTAAGGACGTTTTCATTAGGTTTGCCGGGAAATTGGGGCATCATATTAAAAGTGAATATTAAATCCGCGTTACTATCATCTTTGGCATCAATAACAAACATAACATTTGGTTGTGAATAAGATATAAATGACTGCAAATTATGAAACATATCATCTATTTTAATTGTGATTTTTGAATCATTTAATGCCCCACAATCACTCACTTGAGGGAGTAAAAATTTCTCTTTTCCTCTGAAAGCCAAAGATTGCTCATTTTGATTTAAGTATTTCTTAAAAATTGGTTCGTCTTTTTCTAATAAAAAATTCTCAGAGATAATTTCATTTCGAGCATAAATTATGAGTGCCCCCGATGAAATAAGGTTTATTTTTTGAAAGTATATTTTTTTCAATGGATCATATGGAAGGTTTATGATTTCTCGATTGCCACCAAAACCTAATTGAGCCATAATATTTGTTGGATCTTGACTTGTTAGAGTAAATAAAAGAAGTTGCCGAAAATCATTTAATTCTATGTAATTTGTAAAGTTCGTAAATTTTTCTTTTATTTCTGCAATATTATCTTTAATAGTTTTAGACATAATGATCAATTAGAAATAATTTAGATAATTCTAAGAAAACACGGCTATAATTAAAATTAATCTTGATATTTTGTAAGAAACTTTTCTAATGATTTTTTGACTTTTGGGGTTATATGATGTTCAATCTGGCATGTTACTTGTTCTATGATACTTTCATCCTCGATTTTTAATACGTTACTAAAAAAAATTCTTAGAAGAGAATGAATCTCATTTAACTGTATCGCATAAAATTTACCCTTATCAGTCAACCGTATCGCTCGTCTTGGTTCCCATTTTATTAAATCAGCTTTTCTTAACTTTTCAAGCATTCCAGATACGGAAGCAGGTTCTACGTTTAGATTTTCGGCGATCTCCTTATTTGAAACCCAACCACCACGTTTATTTTTAGAAATTTCATGGATCACATCTAAATACCTCTGGTAACTCTCAGGAATCTCAGAGATCTCGCCTTCCTCTATTTTTTTTTTCTCTGCCATTATTATTCTAAATCTATAAAATAAATGATAGGTGTTTAATATAGCTCTAATGGTTATTTAATTTTTTTCTTCATAATCACTAATGTAAGCTAAATTTAAAAGTGTAATTATCCATATTTCTCATGATTTTTATAATAATTATCCAGAAATATTTAAAAACTATCAGAACAAAATTTAAATACCAAAATCAAAAATGAAAATTATGAATAAGGAATTAAAAAAGGGTATTATATTAATTATAATTGGATTAACACCCGTTATCCTCTTTGCTTCAACTTACTCTGTAGAAATTTGGTCTGATAGTCATTGGTCTGCTGTTACTGAAGATCAAGAAGATTTTACAGTTCCTCCATCCAATTTTTTATTAGGAGATAGATACACTTTGATAGCGGGAAATTATTATACCTCATTTTCCTGGTTTGTTGAAGGTAATGTAACCATTTTAAATAAAGCTACAGGGCAAAATCAAACGTATAATATATTTATTGATGCCACAACCAATTATGTGTCATGGTCTTCAGATCACATTGAGTTAATATTATCACCAGGTGAATACACTATTTTCTGGCACACTGATTATGCTATACGCTATTATCTTTTCAGTCATGGATGGTTCATGACTGATCTTGATGATCCTAAACAAGCTAATGATGCGCAGAATTTGTTTACTATGGTTGCAGGAATATATGGAGGAATTGTGACATTAGCTGGAATTTGCTTTGTCTCAGGAAACATAAATATAAGATCAGAAAAACAAAAGGAGTCGAAACGAAATAAGCAGTTAGCAAAAGATGAAATTAGAATGGAAAAATTACGTCAAAAAATGCAAAAAAAAATGGATAAGAGAGCCAATTAATCATTTTTTGCATTACTTTTTTTTTACAAACATCATTTTGAAATAGGAAAGGAGATTAAATAATCTAGCTATGCGGTTAGAAAAAGGAAATCAGAAAAAAAATTATCCTGGAAGTTTAATTTTAGTCGTTGGTAATTCTGGATCCGGTAAAGATTCGATAATGAAAGGGGTAAAAAATAAATTTGCTTCTGATAAAAGATCTCTATATCTTTCTCAAAGATATATAACGAGACCTTCTTCAGATACAGAAGATAATATTGCTATATCCCCCGAAGAATTCAGAAAAATATCTTTAAAAGGAATGTTTGCATTAGAATGGCACATTTATGGACTTGATTATGGGATTCCAATTGAAATTGATGATTGGTTAGAAAAAGGGGACATAGTTTTAGTTAATGTGAGCAGATCCATTGTAAAAGAAGCGCGTGATATTTATCAAAACATAAAAGTGGTTTTTGTTGAAGTCCCGTTCGATATAACTCTTAAAAGAATTAAGGAACGCGCAAGAGAAAGCAGAGAAGGATTAGAAATGAGAATTCAAAGAGCAAAAAAAAATCAAACTTTTCCTGATGCCGACTTTATCGTTGATAATTCTGGAGATTTAGAAGATGCAATTAATAAATTATTAGACTATATTCTTATTACTATTCAAACCAAAAAAAAAAATAATAAAACACATAAAATTCTAGTTAAAGGTAGTAATTGAGTTTTATTTCTGAATATTAGTAATGTTTTTATCTATATTTTCTTAAATATTATGGTTTCAATTCTTCCTTTTTTGATATAATAAAATTGTAAATTTGAAATATGATGGCTGAGTTTAGTTATCATTGGAATAATGATGAGGAAATTATTAAACCGGTTAAAAAGAAGAATAAAGTTAAGGTAGAGGTTAAAAATCCTGAAATTGTAAATGAACACCTCCTTAATTTTAAAGAGATTGAGGATCCATTTGAAGAATATAACGATTTTAATCCTTCTGAAGATAATAATAAAATTTTTAAAGAATTCAATGAATTTAGTCCAACTGAAGCAGTTACAGAGCTTTCACCTCGTAAAACAAAATGCAAAGAAATAAATTATAATTTAAAAATTAAATCATTACCAAAGAAAGCCAGAAATATAATTTGTGAAGAAATCTATAAAAAATTAAATGAGAATAGTACTGTTTCAAATTCTATAATTGTAAAAACAATAATCCAAGATATAAGAAATATTAAAAAACAACCGAATTGGATAAGTAAAATACAGAATACTGAATTGAAAGAAGTAAGGATTAAACTGTCTAAGATCAGTGTAAAGAATGATATTGAAAATAGTTTTGTAAAATATTTTTATGATCTTGCTAATTTGGTTGAACATATGAGAAATTTAATTAAGAAAGACCAACCTATTAATTTTTCAAAACTCAGTCGTAATTTAATAGAACAAGGTTTAGGTTTAAATTTAACTAAAAGAGGTTTAGAAGAAATTATTTCAGGAGTTTATACAGATTTTAAACAAAATCTAGAAGATTTCAAACTTGAACGGGTTAAAAGAAAACCGATCTCAGGAACTGAATCAGAGAAGGAATCAATAAGATGTTTACGAAAAGAATATAAATTGTTAATTGAGATATATAATGGTCAATTTGCTGGAAAATGCTCAATTTCAAATTGCAATACTGATTTCACGCGATTACCTGCATTCGACTTTCATCATGAAGAGTCGAATATTAAAACTATTTCTTGGAATGAAATAATGCATAAAAAATATTATGAAATAAAAAAAACCTTAGAGGCTCAAAAAGTAAAACCTATTTGCAAAAATTGCCATTTACCTAAAAATGCCAAAATTTTCAATGATTTTAAATCTATAATATTGAAGAAAGACTTATTTACTTTTTCAAGTAAAGATATTGATAAACTAATAAATTTGGAAGTAAATAATTATAAAATTAATGATGATACAAACTACACGGCTGCGTCACTAAAGATTGAAGTTAAGAGATGGATAAAAAAAAGGGCTGTTATTGAACAAATTTTCAATGGAAAGTGTGTTTCTTGCGGAGAAAATCGCCTTCCATCTTTACAAACACACCATACTAATCAAGATCTTAAAGTTCATAGATGGGGTGATATTTCTCGTAAATGGAGTATTAAAGAATTAATCAATGATTATATTATCCAAGAAGAATGTGCATGTTTATGCGGAAATTGCCATGCTATGATAAATACAAAAAATTTTGAAAACAACGTGGATAAAGTACTTGGGGATAAATATGATCAAGAAGTTAAAGAAGATTATTATAAGATTAAATCCGCTATTATGAAGGATGTGAACAGAATTAAAAAAATCAAAAATGGCATATGTTACCTAACAGTTAAGGATTATTTAAAATAAGAATAATTTTATTGATTTAATTTGATGGTCTTGAAGAAAAGAAGAAATTTTTTTTAATAATCTTAAATTAGATTTAATTAGTTAATTTTTTAAAAATGGCCCGGTTCGTATAGTGGTTAGAATATAAATCTGGAGAATTTTCAGATTCCAGAACTTATATAACCAATATTGGGGACTGTGAATCCCTAGAAGTAAAAGTAAATCCTTAATACTGGGGAAAGGCGAGTTCAATTCTCGCATCGGGCCCTCTTTTATTTTCAATTCAATCCATTTACTTTAGAGTGTTTTTTTCTGAGTTATAAAGTAGAAAATTAATATTTTTTGATGTATTTTCAAATATAATTTAACGATGATCTTCAGGATTGCATTATGGTCGATCTAGATTCAGATAAACTTCGAGATTTACCCGGATGGAAAGGAGCCCCAATCCATATTTGCATGGATGCAGATTATCGTGGATTGACTTTCTGTTGCAAGCCTGGATATTCCTTGACGTTTGGATATAAATGCAAGAGGGATGAAACTCTGGAGGAGATAAAACTTTCTCCTGAAGAATTCATTCGAGTTAAGGAAGAATTTTCTAAAGAAAATGATTGGGATTCAGATATTGTTTGTTTTGGTTCAATGTCTTATTGTTGCATGCGTCGTGGAGGTTGTCCAAGAAGAGATGAAGCTCTCTTCGAAAGATATCCAAATAAAGCTAAAGAAGAAATCATGGAAATTTACTATACAAAAAAACGAGAATTAGCAATTAGGATATTAAAAGCAGTTAATATTCCGGAAGGTAAGGAAAAAGTTAAGCCTTACATTATCCTTTTAGAAAATGATAATACCTTGTAGGTGTTAATAACGTTATGATTGTTTCTCTCACCCATGAACATGATCTTGATGGATTAGGATCCCAAGCGATAATTAAACGTTATTTTGATTTAACTAATATTGATAATTCGAAAAATTTAACACTTCTTTATGCTCAATATATTGATTTTAGTGATAAAATTAAATTAATTTTGAATTCTGGTGAATTACCAACGGAATTGATCATTTCAGATATAGGTTTTAATGAAGGGTTTATGGAAATTTTTCCGCTCATTAAAAAAGCATTTACTCTCGGTTGTAGAATCTCTTGGTTTGACCACCATATCGTTGATCCAATAATAAAAGAAAAAATATTGGATATAACATCTATTTACGTAAATGATGAGAAGAAATGCGCTGCAGAAATTGTTCAAAATCATTTTTTACCAAATGATGATATCGCAATTCGCATAGCTGAGTTAGCTCGAGATTCAGATTTTAAAACAAAAAAATTCGGACTTGCAAAAAATCTTCAATCTATAATTGGATATAATAGAGGGGAGGAAAAAATGCAGGAAAGGAGGTATATTGTCGATTTACTCTCAAAAGGAGAATTTTCTCATCCATGGTTTGATTCCCAGTTAAAAGACATACAGTACTGGATTGAAGAACAATCAAATTTAGCTTTGAATACAGCAACAATATATCCATTGAATAAAAATAAAGAGTTTATTATATCTTTTTCTGGAATTGGTGGAGGAAAAATAAATGATATTTTACGAGAAGAGTATCCTAACATATTTGCTTATATTGGAATTGATAAACGCTATGGTGAAATCATAATACATAGTGATCATATCAATTGTCGCAATTTTGCAGTATTTTTTGGAGGCGGAGGTCATGTAGAGAGAGCGGGGTTCAAATATGAGCAGATCTTACTACAAGATGGTACACTTAATCCTCAGTTTATTCAAGATATGAAATTGGAATTAATTAATCAATTAAAGATTTAATACCGAGATATGGTTCCAAATAATATCAAGATAGCATATAATTTTCGTGAAATTGGCGTTTCACGATGAAATGGTAATTAAATTCATCAATTGGATCGAGGGTAATTTTTTATATTCAATAACGATAAATGAGCCAATTAATCTTTATCTGACCAAACTTATGTACTATTGACGCTAATCCGATTAAAATTAGAAGAAATACACAGAATTAAATCATATTTTTTATAGATTAAAATTTTTAAAGCAATGTATTTAAATATAGTTCTTTATTAAAGAGCTTATAAAGAGAATTGGTTTCTCGAAATATAATGTTTTTTAAATGATGAGAGTAAAATTGATTGAGAATCCAATGTTTGAATGTATGGTAGGGTAAAAAAACTATGAAAATAGCAAGAATTAAAGGAATTGATATTGTACTTCATTTGAGTACTTTAGTGATTGTGGCTTTAGTAGGATTTTTTGCTGCAGAATATTATTTTGGACTTGATTCACATGCAACAATAATAGAATTGATTTTAGTTGGGTTGCTTAATGGTATTATTATTTTAATCTCTATTTTATTACATGAACTGACTCACTCATTAATTGCGAAAGCATATGGTTTAAAGGTGTCTCAAATCGAATTATATCTATTTGGAGGGGTCTCTGAGATAGAACAAGAGCCTCAGACACCTAAGAGTGAATTTGTTATTTCTTTATTTGGTCCCGTATCAAGTTTAATCATAGGAGTTCTATTTCTTCTTCCAATTTGGTTAATTCATATTAATTTATCAGCATTTCTTTTTGTTACTCTTTTCTATTCTGGATATACTAACATAGTATTAGGTGTTTTTAATATGCTACCTGCTTATCCCATGGATGGTGGAAGAGTTCTAAGAGCTGCTCTTTGGTCAAAGAGACATGATATATTGTCAGCAACAAAGACAGCTTCTAAAGCAGGAAGTTTCATAGCTTATGGCTTGATATCGTTTGGGTTTTTTTATATTCTGTTTTTTGATTTTTTTACCGGTTTATGGTTGATTATCATCGGCTTTTTTTTGAACAATCAATCTCGGAGATCTTATGTCCAAACTTTACATGAAATAACATTATCAAAAATAGATGTAAGAAATATGATAACTCCCATAAAAATAGAAATCCCATTTGACATGAAAATAATTGATGCAATAAAGAATTATTTTATGGTCTACAGGAAATCTTATTTTCCAGTTGTTCAAAATGATAAGATTGTTGGATTAATTCATGTTGAAGATATTAAAAGAATTCCTATTGATTTAAGAGATAACCATCGTGTTGGACATGCTATGAAGGATTTATCAAACTTTCCAACTGTTTCTTTAGATGAAAATGGGAAAGATGCATTATATAAACTAATGCAGAGTAAAGCAAAACAACATATTGCAGTTGTACATGATGCTAATAATAAAATAGTGGGCTTTATTGGAGAAGATGAATTAGCCTCAACAATCAGATTTTCAGATCTACAGATATAGTGGAACCTCGTGCATTTCTAGAACCTATTTTAAAGTATTGTTTTTTTCTCTATTTATTATTTATTCACCTTATAAGTTGATTTAATAATGTAGATGGAGTAAATGATTTTTTGAATCCCAAATTGCTTATTTTTTTTTCAGCAGAAAAGTATATTCATTTTTATCATATGTGGGATATAAACACTTGATATCGCTCGATATTTGAGGTATTAGAAATCCAGTCATAATATTAGCCTAAATCTTAGGATCGTTATTAGAAAAAATGTTTAAAATCTAAAAAAAAAAGAAAAATGAAATTTTAAGATCTAATTTTTCCATATTTTCGTGTAGATCAATGGTAAGAAATACACCAAAATAAACGCAACTAAACCGTATCTGATAAATCTATAAATTGCCGAATCAAAAACACCTTTTAAAGCCTCTAGAGCAAAGTATACTACAAATATGATCACCAGACCAATGATTACAGCGGTGATTTTCTGTTTTGCGTTTAACTTGGAAGGTTCATAGTGAATTTTCTCATTTTCTAATACATACCCTATTCCAAAACCGAGTATGGCGCCCCCAACTAAAGCAAAATTTCCAGTATCGGTAAACGGTTGCGGACTGGGAAGAAGATCCGTCCCGGCAGTGGGAAAAAGCAATGCACCTAATAGAAATAGTCCTACAGATACTACAACAATGAGAATTATCTTCATATTTATGGTTAACGCATTGAATTTCTCCGTTACTGGTGGCTCAAGGTAAATAAATAGTAATAATAGGATAAATCCAATGATATATCCACCTATCACATCTTGCAGATCGTGAACACCTACTATCATTCGTGAAAGACTTACCAGAAACATTATCACGGCCATAATTATCGGAATAACAAGCGGTTTTGGTTTATCTTTAAATTCATATGCGATGTAACCCCATGTTCCTACTGCAGATGAGGTATGACCTGATGGAAATCCATAAGAAGTTTCTACTAGTCCTGCAGGATTTTCTGATGTAATTTCATCAGCATCAAAGTTTGTAGCGGGTCGAGGATCTTTGAAGATACTTTTAAAGAACTCATTCACATAATTAACGATTAATAAAACGAGAAGCAGATTTTTGGCAAATTTCTTATCGTATACTATGAAAAGGATGGAAATGATCACAATAAATACAATCGGCTCTCCGAGATATGTAATATATTTAAATATGCTTCTTACCGTGGAAGATGTGCTATAGAACGATTCATTAAATCCTGTCATGTATAAAATGATGCCCACAATTAATAAAACAGCAAAAATGACAAGATTAATGAGTAAACCCTTTTTACTTAGACCAACTTTTATTTCAGACATTTTTATCACGTAATATAAAGTTGTGTAAACGTATTTGATTTTCGAAGTATAAAAACTTTTATATCCAATTAGATGGTAAACTCATTTATAATGGTTGTAAATTAAGAAAGATGAGTGCATGCTAATATTAACAATTATTTTATGTTTTAATATTTATTTTGCATAAAAAATTAGTGAAATTATAGAAAAATATAATAAGTAATTAAGTGATATCGTGAGAATTCAGAAAGCTAATAATATTAAATTTTGAGAATTAGGCATAAAAAGTATAATTATCTTTTTTGAATAAAAATAGTTTTTATTATTAATCTACTTCAATATTAGTTTGTTTGTCATCAATTTTTTTCAGTTTTACTTCAAGAATACCGTTCACGTATCTAGCTTTCGCATAATCGGAGTTGATTGCTGTGGGTAATTCAATTTCCTTGTAATAAGACCTACTTTCAGTGTTTGGTTTAGTAGATATAGTTAAACTATAGTTGGTTGCTTTTATTTCAATATCTTCCTTAATTACCCCAGGCATCTCTGCAATAACTATTATCTGCCCTTCCACTTCAGAGACTTCAACTAAAGGTTCCTTTGTATCTTTTATTTTGGGAGATGCTGGTTTTTCCCTTTTTGTTCCTTTTGTTGGTTTACCAAAAGGTTGCATTATCGGTTTACCATCACGATCAAACCCAAATTTAAAAAATGCCGAATGGGGTGCACTTTTAGTCAATTCTTTGAAAAGTTCCTCTGGAGACATGTCTTGATATTCTTCTGGCATGTTATTAAGGACTTGTTTGAAGATATTTTTAAAAATGTCTTTAAATTCATCTGATTCAAAGAGCTTGGATGGATCAAAATTATTAAATAAATTATTCGGATCTTTGAAAATATTTGGATCTTTAAACCATTTGAAAATATTTAATGGGTCATTTTCATCATCATCATCATCATCATCATCTTCTTCGTAATCATCTCTGTTAGGCATGATAAATTCTCCCGTAATATGATTTCAATAAATTTTTAAATGTAAATTTAAATATAAATAATTAAAGTTAAAAATATTATAGCTTATATTCTAGAAAAAATTGTTTAGTTTTATAAATTTATTCCAATTAAACTTTAAATTAAGTAAAATTAAAAAAAATAAAGGAGATTAATGTGTACAGTGAATTATCAGACGATGATAAAGAGATGTATCTCGATGTCTTGCGTGAAGCCCCACTGCTACCTTTTTCTAACTTCGTTTCACGTGGAGATATTCCAGACAAAATTGATATAGCTCGCCCTAGAAGTTATATAGATAGAGAAGTTTATAGATTGGTGCGTCAAACATCTCGAGATAGGTCCTCTCGTTTGATTCCAATTTTAGGCTCAGCTGGTACGGGAAAAACTCATACTTATCATTCATTTAAAGATAAAGAGAGAGAAAATAGAAAGAAAGTGGAACAATCTTCAGAAGATGAAGAGGTCGAAGTTAATCAAATTGAACCCGCGGATTGGACAATCATTTATGTTCCTAGCCCACCAGCAAGCATAAGAGTCCTCCTTCATGTTTACACTTGTATTATTGAAGATGTAGGACCAGAAATCCTCGATATTGTTTCAAAACGCCTTGTTTTGGATAAATGGGGAGGAAAAAAAGCTGGAATCTTCCAAAAGCCAAAAATTGACGAAATTATACAAAAGGGAATTAGAGAGTTCCCTGGTGTATTCGCAGATTGCGTGAAAGCACTAGTAACTTATCAATTGGATAAAAATAAGAAACCTTTGGCTGAACGATGGTTATTAGGGGAAGATCTATCTCCCGAAGAGTTAAATGAATTAGGAATAAATAGCGTAGTGGAAGAAGACGACGTCTGCCTTGCTATGATTAAAATCATTACTGAAAATCTTGATAGAGTGCTCATTCTCTATTTTGATGAACTCGAATCTCCTTATAGAATGCTTGGAGAGGCAGCCGAAAGAAAATTTCTTGAAATTCTTAAAAGATTATATAATGAGGTAAAAGGATTAGTTATCATCATTGCAGTATTGAAAGAAATTTGGCCTCGTATATTAGAAATTGCTGATCAGCCTCTTCGCTCGAGAATGGAACCTGAACAAGAATTAAGACCTTTCACTTTGAATGATTTGAAAATATTTTATTCACGAACCATGGAAACTTTCTGGGATGAGAATAACCTGAATCCTCCATTATATCCGCTATTCCCATTAAATGAAAAGTTAATTGAAATGATTTTTGAAAAAACAAAAGGAAATCCCCGTAACTCTATAAAATTATGCCGTAGATTTATCGATAAAGTAGTATTAGAAGAAATGAGTGTTGAAGAACTCATGAAAATAGGAGTAGATATCGTAGCTACCGCTAAACCGCCTCAACCAGAGGAAGAAATTATTGATTTTTCAAAACCACGTGATGTTATTAAAAAAACAATCGAAGAAATATTAGCAGAGGAGGAATATGTTATTGATATTAACCCATCTTCTGTAGCTGGTGCAGCATTAAAAACTGTAATCAAAATTGGGGAAGAACAAAAGAAAAAATTCAATACTCAAATGGAATTTAAATTTATGCTTGGTAAAAGAAGCCAAACTCTAGCAGCTTTAATTGAAGCAGAAGGAAAAAAATGGGGTTTAGAAATACCCTCTATTAAAACTTTTGATCGAAGTGCAGGTGTAGCGGGATATTATGCTGCAAAACGATTGAAAGATGCTATTGATGAAAAAGCAATTGACCATGCACTTTTAATAGTACCGGAAGGGAGTAGTGGAGCTAAGTTTGATATGATAATAAATAATAATGCAGAGATTCATAAGATTGAATTAACTAATGAATCTGGTGAACAACTCATTGCGAGTGCACTTTCATATCCCACTGAAAAAGGATGGGAGATTGCAAAAATCATATTTCCCGATATTGGAGATTACATTCCACCCCCAGTTGAAGATTTAACTGAGAATTCAAATAATGAATGAAGAAAATAAAAAAAGAATCAAATAGATTCAAATTCTTCTTTAATCTTTTTATCTAAATTAAATAATTCTTTTGCTAACTTATCCGCACGAGTAGAATAGGAATAAATATCAAGTAGTTTTGTTATAAGCTCATTATCTTCAAATGCACTTGAAACTTCAATTAACCTGTCAAGAGGTTTAATCATTTCATGATATAGATGCAACTTATTAGTTTGTAATTCATCAATAGCCTTTTCAACGTTACTAAAAATTCGTTCTCGTTCTTTAGATAAATCTGGGAATGTTCCAACCACTTCTGATTTGTGAATTAAAAATGATGCTATTTCAGATTCTTGAATTATCTCTGCCAGTTCAGCAGCTTTTAAGTAGCTTTTTTTGGCTTTTTTATAGAGCTTTTCCCGTAGCGATTGTTCAGCAATCGTGATTTCTTCAGCGAGTTTTTCAGGTATCTCTTCTCCTAAATTGATCAACTCTCGTGCTTCCTGTAACTTACCATCATCCAACATTTCTTTTGTTTTTTCATTTATTGTTTCAATAATAATCTTGGGTTCTTTTAATTTATCCATTAAAGTTAGGATGGAATTGAAAGCATCCTTAAGAACTAAATCCATCACTTTCCTCTCGGTGGAATAATTTTTCAATATTCTTTCTTGAATTATTCCAAAAGCACTTTTAATGAAGATAACATCTTCATCATCTTTTAAGGCAAATCCTAAATATAAATTCTTTTTTTCGATTGATTCTCCGCTAATAGCTCCTGAATAATATCTTATATTATCTTTCTGAGTAGAAGCGTCATTAAACTCTTTAGTTACGTGTTTATCTGTAAAATCTTTTAGAACCTCAGGAGGAATTTTTTGTTGAGATAAATTATATTCAGCTAACATATTGGGGCCGAATGATTCATCAATTTCATAAAGAAAAATTGCTTGTGGAGACATATAATCAAATCCTATGCTGTACAATCAAATTATTTTATTCAATTATTTTAAGTTAGTTACGGTTTCATTTTAAATATTTATTTTTGTTGTATAATATTATTAATTAGCATTTTTCTTTCTTTTTTGTAGCATTTGTTTCAAAATGGCGTATTTTGGATAATACTTCTCAAATACAACATCAATCTCATCAAGTGGAAGATCAGCATGCACGCCCCGATCCAAGATATATTCTCCATATTTGTTTCCATCATGGTCAAATTTGGGAAAGACAGCATCATTTTCTCCATCAAACTCTACCATTGGAATGAACCCCCCTTTAATAGCTGTATCGGGATCAAAAGAAGGAGTTAGTTTTACCCATTTATTATTAAAAAATAGTTCACTATACCCATGATAGTACATCACATCAGTTTCCATAAAATCAATGACTTTTTGTGAAATTTTGTGATTAATCAAATCAACGAGATGGATTCTAGCAGGTATATTCACTGCTCGGGCAAAAGTGGATAAAAGAATTGATTTAGAAACACAAAAACCGTGCTTACGTTTCAAAGTTTCACTTGCTATGAAGTTTGTTTTATCATTTGGTAAATATGTCTTCATATTATATTTAATCTCATTTCGTACCCAGTAGAATAAAGCTGAGGCTTTTTCAGCATCATTTTTCGAATTTTGAGTTATTTCAAGAGCTTTTTCATTTACAATCTCTTTATCATAATCAAAGAGTTCGCTTACACATAAGTAAGGTTTCATATCTTCCATATGGATTAAAAATAATAATCACATTAGAAGATTATTAAAACAGTACTTAAGGGCTCTAAAGAGATTAAAATGATAGTCTAAAATTTTTTATTCATAAGAAAACATATTTTGATTATGAAAACATTAATTACATATTTTACAATGAGCGGTAGAACAAAAAAAACTGCAGAGGCTATTGGAAGTGTCCTAACTAATTATGAAGTGAGCTACTTTCCGATGGAACTAACGGGAAAATTTATAGAAAAAATAAAAAAATTAGATAAATTCGAGCATGGTGATTTTTCGGAAATCGACTCTGGATTTGATAGCCTCGACGCAGCAATTTATGATTTAATCATTATCGGCATGCCAACTTATGGAGATAAACCCCCTAAAGCTTTTGATGAAATTGTAAAAAGAATGAAAAATTTTAACGGAAAAAAAACAATAGTTTTTAACACGGCGCGTTTTACAGGCAAAAAATCTCTTGATTACATGAAAGCAAAAGTTGAGGAAACAGGTGCCCAAGTAATTGATCAAGCTAGATTTCGAAAGCTATTTTGGATCGGAGTTAAAAATGCCATGAAATTTGGCAATCAAATCAACGAGAGATAGTAATTTATTATAATCTATATATTAATCCTTCAAGTAAATTTTGGATGTTTTCAATTTGAAGTGTGTTATTATTTAAGACTAATTCAATTTGATTTGATGATAGAATCCTTCCTTTAATTATAATTTCTTCTTTTCCTCTAATATTTTCAAATTCAATACTAACTCTATTTTTATCAAAATTAAACTTCTTTATTAGAATCCCATCGATTCCAAAGACAAATTCATATTTAAAATCTACAAATAGATCACCGAAATGCTTTCTTGCATATGAAGTTGCCAAAATTGCAGTTCCTACACCCCAATCAAAGGTAATAAATCCGGGAATTCTTTCGTCCCGTCCAGAATGACCATAATTTTCGCTAATGCATCCTTTATCTATCCCTTCAATGGTGTCAATTCCCTTTAAATTTCCAGGACATATGTTACTATATTCTTTTAACAATTGCAATGCCCATGATGCTCGTAAGGCTGCAATTCCCCTTTCCATATATTCCCATTTTCCAGTTTCTAAATAATATTCCATGTAGGTTTTAACGAACAACCCCTGTCGTGCGTCATTTAGTTCTGCATCAGCATTTTGCACACCAAATCCTCCAAAGGTATTAAAACTTATATATGGCATGTTCCAAACTTGTTGAAATAGTGACAAAACGTTAAGCACTCTCTCTCCTTCATCTAGATATTTTTTCTTTTTTGTAATCTTGTATAACCCAAGAAAACCTTCTGCACACCAATAAATAGAAAGATTATTCATGACAAAACTATGAGTTCGTTCATCATATTCATATTTTTGAGGATAAGTGCAGGAATAAAACGCTTCAAAATCAAACCATTTATTATTAGGAATAATTTCTTTTGACAAAAAATTAGCAATTTTTTCACTTATTTCAATTAATGTTTCATCTTGTGAAATATGGTAATATTCTGTTAGGAACATTAATGAAGCTCCAGAACTTGCAGAATTCTTCAAATCATCTATTATAATTGGATCTCCATTCTTATCAAAATCTATAAAGGTCGGAATTTCTCCATTTGTTAACTGAATGTTCTTTATTAGACTTGCCAATTCTTTGCTCTTTTCCATGATATCTTCGTTTTTATCATTGAAATCAATTACAATCTTATTTAGCCAATACATTGATAATGCAGCATCCACCACATGAAAATAATCGATTGGCCACCATGCTTTAGTGCCATTCACTGTTAAATATTCAGATGTATTATTCGAACTAGGTAAAATAATACTAGGAAAAATCCCGTTTCTTCGAGGTAATTGAATGATTAAATTTTGCATTGCTTTACTCTTTGCAATAAGATCTTTATTATCCCAAAATTCTCCAAAATATCTCATTCCATAGCTAGTTCTTATATTTAGGAACCAAGCATTATTATAAATGGCTGCAGATTTATTCTTTTTGTTGAAATTATTTTTAAATTCGTCAATATTAGATTGATTAAAGAATTTAAGGGGAAATTTTTCATTGCCTAACCAAGATCCCACCCAAAAACCTCCTGCTTCGGTATCATTGACCTTTAAATCACCCCATAAGGAGTGTCTATTAAATAATGCTTCTAATCCTTCTTTTACATTTACATCATAAGGGAGCACTTGGGGTTCTAAATTTTCATAAAACAAACGTCTTCCATATTTATCCCATAAGAATTTATTGATGAATTGGATTATCTCTGATTCTGTTTTGTCTTCAAAAATGATTACGTAATATCGGAATGTTAAATTAGTTTGTTTTTTAACTTTAAAAGATTGAGATTTCTTATGTTTAAATAAAACGTGCCTATAAGGATGATAATTACCAAATTTATAAGAAATATAGGGTATTTTTTTATCAGTGGTATCGAGGTTCATACCTAAGAAAGTTTGAAAAGGTCTATTTTGAGTTAAAGTCTTAAGATCTGGGAAAAATGTAAAAGCAAGATTATTTTTTTTATATATTATCACCGGTGAGCGAAATACATGATCTCCAACAACCAATGATTCATTTGGGCAAAGATGTGGCACCCAACTGAAATCTGGATTTTCTTTCAATAAGATCTGATATTTTACACCTAATTTGGAGAAAGATAAATTTCGATTTGCAAAGATTTGATACCGAATATGGAGGATATTATCTTCTTCCAGACAATAATCCAATTTCATATCAAAATCTTCATCATTTAGATGGAAGTAAATTTTTTTCTTTTTACTCTTTAGGAAATTGTACTTTTTACTTATAACTTCATCCTTTTCAGTCATTTGTAACGTACTAAATCCAGAGATATTGCTTAGAATTGGGATCCATTCATCTTTAAGCTTATATTGAAGATTTTCATTAATGATATTATCTTCTTGGGATAGTAATACTCTAAAATTCCCACGTTCTAACATATAATCAGTAATAATTATCACCAAAATCTAAAATGAGATATTTTGCAAAATGATAATACTTTCCTCATTTTAAACTATTTTAATTAAAATTAAAAATTAATGAGTACATATTCTTTAAAGATTTAAAGAATAAAATAAATAGTAGAAAATCATGAAGCTTAAAGTAGGATTAATAGGCGCTGGTAGTTTTGGATACTTTCATTTATCAGGGTATAAAAATAATGCTAATTGTGATATAATTGCCATTGCTTCCCGATCTGAGCAAAGTGCAAAAAAGGCGGCAAACAAATTTGAAATTCCACGTGTTTATTGGGGAGATTCTTGGAAAGAAATGTTACAAGAACAGAATTTAGATATAGTTTCAATTTGTTCACCTAATTATTTGCACGCACTAATGAGCATAACAGCTTTAGAAAATAATTGTAATGTAATTTGTGAAAAACCAATAGCAATCACTAAAACAGAATTAAATGATATAGAAAATATTTTAAGAAAGAAAAAATTGATTTATTTCTCGTCTTTTCAGAAAAGGTATATGATTGTTGTTCCCTATATCAAAAAAATAATAGAAAACAAAGTTCTTGGAGATATTCATTTAGTTCGATACTTTTTTGGGCATCGTGGACCTTATACGTCATGGCATGCTTCTTCGGAACAAAAATGGTTTTTTGATGCTAAAATGGCAGGCGGAGGTGTTTTATTAGATTTGGGAGTACATTGCATAGATTTACTTCGATATCTTATAGGAGAATTTACTGAAATAGGTGGATACAACTATAATACCAGTTGTAAAAAGATTAAATATGAAGATAATTGCAATGTAATTTTTAGATTCAATAATGGAACTCTTGGGAACATTACGGTTTCATGGTGTTCTGAACCATCAGAAATTTTAGAATTATTTGGATCTGAAGGAACTTTAAAGATAGATTTGCAATCCAGCACCCCTTACACTTTTCAACCTCAAAAATTGAAAAAGAATACATTTCTTAAGGAAGCTCTGGGAGCAGACTATAATATGAATATAATTCCGCAACATAAATTAATTGATCATTTTGTGAGTTGCGTATTAAATAAAAATCAAGAAAATCCTAATTTTCATGATGGTAAGAGAGCCGTGGAATTTATCTTAGAGTCATATAAGCTGAGATCATAAACTTCTATTCTATATAAACCTTAAATTAATTAAAAAAGTTAATACAAACTAAGTTCCCCAAAAGTAGTCATCTCCAATTCTCAAAGCTATAAGATGATTCCAATTTTATTAATTATATATAAACCTAAATAGCTTAAAAAAAATGGAATATTCCTAATTATATGGTTGTTTATTTTGCATTCTTATTTCATATTTATCAACCCCCCGTGCAAATTCCACTCGTTGTTAAACAGATCGTAAATGAGTCCTATAGACCTATACTTGATGCCCTAAGAACTCACCCGGACGCTAAAATCACGCTTAATATCAATGGTACTTTAACTGAACAATTACACGATTTTGAGTATAATGATATTATTGAAGGGATTGCCACACTTGCATCGAAAGGTCAAATTGAGTTTACAGGGTCGGGAAAATTCCATCCTTTATTACCTCTAATTCCAGAACCTGAAATTGAGCGTCAAATAAAGCTTAATGAAGAAACTAACAGATTTTTTTTTGGGGATGTGTTTAAACCGAAGGGATTTTTTCCTCCCGAAATGGCAATATCAGAGAGCGTTATATCTGCAGTGCGAAAAATGGGTTATGAATGGATAATTATGAGTGGAATTGCAAATACATTACCAGAGTTTCCCACCACAACTGTATCTCAAGATCAAAATGGCTTGAAATTTATTTTTCGGGATGACTACATTTCTATTGATTGTGCGTTTGATAAAGTTAATACTGTTGACGAGTTTATAAAGCGCCTCTATTACAAGAATACTTCTGATGACTACTATGTTGTTATAGCTATGGATGGAGAAACATTTGGTCACCATGTTAAGCACGCTATTGAAAACTTCTTAATCCCTTTATTTAGGAATGTACCTAATCGGCAAGATGTTAAAATGTGTACGGTTTCGG
>Ga0307419_10000064_pt1 | contig 38988 bp, 37 predicted proteins | sample SalMarWE160230MG_2_FD_202512 | JGI IMG/M metagenome (GOLD analysis project Ga0307419, IMG submission 202512) | Salt marsh sediment microbial communities from the Plum Island Ecosystem LTER, Massachusetts, United States - WE1602-30 | ecosystem: Environmental > Aquatic > Marine > Intertidal zone... | reverse complement strand
GCCGGGGGACCTTTGAGATCGGCGTCAGCGCCGAGGCCGGCCGCATCGCCAAGACACCCGGCCACCTGGAGCATCTCCGGCAGCTGACCTTCTCCGCCTCGAGCCTCGACACGTATTTGGCCTGCCCCCTGCGGTTCTATTATCAGTATGTCCTGGGCCTGCGCGAACGCGAAGAGTTCCTTGATGAGGCCGAGGGCTCTGATATCGGGAATTTTGTCCACGGCCTCTTGGAGGGGGCGTTTAAAAAGTTTCTGGGCCGCGCCCCGAAGATCGACGACGCGTTCCGCGCGCGATTTTTCAGGGATTTTGACGGGCTCTTTGAGCAGCAATTGGCGCGGCGCATGCGTGCCGACGCCTTCCTGGTCAAGGAGGTCTTGCGCGTCCGCCTCGAGGATTTTCTTTTGCGCGAGGAGGGGCGGCCGGTGGCGGCCGTCTGCGGCGTCGAAAAGGCCTACGAGACGCCGATGGACTTTTTCGGGACGGCCTTCCGCCTTAAGGCAAAGGTCGACCGGCTGGACCGGCTCAACGACGGCAGTCTGCTCGTGCTCGACTACAAGACGGGCGCCACGGACGTCATGCCCCGGCGGGGCGCCTGGGAAGGCGAGGCAGGGTTCACGCGGCAGAACATCAAGGCCAGGATGCGTTCTTTCCAACTGCCGCTGTATCTGGCGCTCGTCGAGCAGGAGGAGCGGCCGCAAGGCCTGGACGCGGCGCTTTATTACCTGCGCTACGCCCACCAGGAGGATGGCTTCAGGCGCTTTTTCGGCACGGGCGTGCCCCCGGCCGAACGCCGGGGGGTCCTCGACGGCTGCAAGCGCTGCGCCGCCTTTATCCTGAATGAGATCCGCGACCCCGCCGTGCCCTTCGAGCCGGACCGCAGCGACCCGGCGCACTGCAAGCACTGTCCGTTCTTTTATGCGTGTCGCTGATGCTCCGGAGCAGACTTTGCCGATAGGCTGGGAAATAGTTTCCAAGTTGTTTAGGAAAGCGCATGGGTGATATCTATGAGTAAGAAACGCTTGATATTTTTCGTCATCCTTCTCCTGCTGGCGGTTTTTCTGGCCGTGGCCGGCGTGTTCCTGTTCACTCCCGCCGGCGGGCGGTTCGTGGTCCGCCGCGTGATGCAAGGCGTGAGTTCGCCGGACGGCTATGACGTCAAGGCGATAACAGGGAGTTTCTCCTCTCATTTGGCCCTGCGGGAGGCGGAGTTGCGCGATGCGGCTTTTTTGCCGGACGGGTATGCCGTGCGCGTCCAGAAGGCGGAGATCTACTTCGATTCTTTGTCGTTGGCCGGCCTTAATGTCGAGCTCTACAACGGCCGGCTGTTGTTGCCGGGCGGCGCCGCCGTCGTCGCGGACGGCATGTATCAGGAAGGCGCCCTGGACGCGCAGGTCTATTTCCGTGAGGCGCAGGTCCGGGATCTCTTGGGGCTCTTTGCGCAGGACAAGAGGACGGCCTCCCTCAGGGGGACGGTGGCGTCGCTCGACGCGCAGCTCCAGGGCCCCTTGTCGGCGTTCCGGGTCGAGGGCAGCGCTGTCACGGGCAAGATTGAGATTGAGCGCATCGCGGCTGAAGATGTCCGCCTGCGTTATGATCTTCGAGTCTTTCCTTCTTCGAGCCAGCCTTTGGATGGCAGTATTGTCATCGATTCGGGGCGCCTCCTTCTTCCCCGCGCCGCGGTCCGGTTGACGCAAGGCCGCGTCACGTTCGAGAGAGATAAACCGGAGCCGGCCCTGGACATCAAAGGCGAGGCGGTCGTGGACCGCATACCCATCGGCGTGCGGCTGACCGGGACACCGTCCGCCCCGGACCTGCGCTTTACATCGGATGACGCTTCTTTATCGCAGATGCAGTTGATGGCGATGCTCTTGACCGGTCGGTCGCTCAGCCGCGACCAGGAAGCGTTGGCGCGTGGGCAGGTCCCGGCAGACCTGGCCAAAGACGTCCTGGATTATCTGGTCTTCGGGGGCAAGATCACGGAGTTCATCACCCGGCTCGGCCTCAAAGAGGTCTCCTTGACGGTCGAAGGCAACAAGCAGGGGGTGGGTGTGACGAAGGAGGTCGCGAAGGACCTGCAGGTGCGCTACGGCGTCGAGCAGAAGCAAGGCCGGATGGACGGCGAACACACGACCACGCAGACCGCGGGGGTGAGTTATGACGTGACCCGCAGCGTGAGCGTCGAGGCGACGACTGCGGCCAGCCGCATATCGGCCGGCGGCAACGAGACCGCCGCGCCCGAGGCGGACAACGCAGTCCTGTTAAAGTACAAAAAGAATTTTTAGGGTCAGAAAAAAGGGGACAAGAAAAAAGGGGACAGGCTACTTTTTAAAAAGTTTAAAAAGTAGCCTGTCCCCTTTTTTATAAAAAGTAGCCTGTCCCCTTTTTGCAGGTCAGAAGCGGCGCAGGGCCCGGATGACGCTGTGCGTCGTCGCCTCGGGCGTCGAGGCCCCGGCCGTCACACCGACCGTCTTGACACCCGCGAACCACCTCTTTTTCAGGTCGCGGGCGGACTGGATCCAGTGGCTTCGGGGGTTCAGGCTCTTGGCGATCTCGTAGAGCCGGCGGGTATTGGCGCTGGCGCGGGAACCGATGACGATGACCGTGTCGTTCTTCTGCGGCAGCGACTTGATCTCGTTCTGCTTGAGGCGCGTCGGTCCGCAGATGGTGTTGTGGAAGGCGACACGGGGGATGATCTTTTCAAGTTCCCGGATGATCGCGAGGACCTTTTGCGTGTTCTGCGTCGATTGCGTGACGACGGCGGCCTTCTTGAGCCTTCGCAGTTTCTTGCGGGGGATGGTCTTGATGTCGTCGAGAACCGTCGCCGGTCCCTTGAGCTGGCCGACGATACCGCGCACCTCATCGTGGCGCCTGTCGCCGATGATGACGACCGGCCAGCCCTTGCGCTCGGCCGCTGCGGCGATCCGGTGGATCTCTTTGACCATCGGGCAGGTGGCGTCGACGATCCGGTAGCCGCACCGCTTGGCCTGAAGGCGCAGGGCCTTGGGCACGCCGTGGGCCCGTATCAGGAGGGTGCGGCCGCGGCCCTTGCCGAGTTTTTTGATCTTGTTGACGCCGGCCCGCCTGATGAGGGCGATCACCTCCTCATTATGGACGATGTCTCCGAGCATGTCCACGCGCTGGCGGCGCCGGGCGGTGGCAAGGGCCATCTCCAGGGCCCTCTTGACCCCGAAACAGAAACCCGCTGATCTGGCAAGGCGTATCTTCATCGCGAAGGGCGCAGGATGATCCGGGACGCGGCCCAGATCTTTTCAGGCAGGGGCACGACGGTGCGCCGCGAAAAAACATTATATCGTTGTCTTTCGATCTTATCCAGGATGCGTTCGGAGAGGGCCGCCATCAGCGTGGCGAGGAGGCGGGCGTTCTTATCGATGATGGCCTCCAATCCCTTGTTGCCTTCCCTGTAGTAGGACCGGGCGCGTTCGACCTGGCGGCGCATCAGGGTGATGAGACCGATCGTCAGCTTACCCCGCGCGATATCGTCTTCGGTCACGCCGGCGGCGGCCATCTCGTCCTGGGGCAGGTACATGCGGCCGCGGCCCAGGTCTTCCTTGATGTCGCGCAGGATGTTGGTCAGCTGCATGGCGACGCCCATGTCGAGGGCGTGCTTCTCGGCCTCCGGCGTCTCGGCGCCGAAGATCCTGGTCGTCATCAGCCCCACGACGCCGGCCACGCGGTAACAATACAAGAAGAGCTCGCCGAAGGTGGCGTAGCGCGTCCTGGTCAGGTCCATCTGCATGCCTTCCAGCAGATCGTCGAAATATCTCTGAGGGATGTCATAGGCGATGACGGTATCACGCAGGGCCTCCTGCAGCGGATCGTCGTTGCGGAGGCGCGGGTCATAGGCGCGGTGGAGGCGCGCGCGCACGCCCTCGAGCTGCAAGGCGGGGTCGGGTCCCTGGCCGTCCACGGCCTGGTCGCAGAGGCGGCAGGCGGCATAGACCGCGTAGCAGGCGCGGCGCTTCTCGGGGGAGAGGAGGCGCGAGGCGAAGTGAAAGGTCTTGGCGTAACGGCGCGTGACGGCCTCGGCCCGGCGCAAGCCCTCCTCAAGGAGTGAAGGATGTCCCTTGTGTCCCATCGCGCTGTCAGTATATCATAAATCAGCGGACGCGTCGCCCCTGCGAAGGCGGCCGGTGATTCCATTTGCCAACATCGCGGCCAAGGCTTAAAATACGGTGTCGGTCTCGGAGGCGTTTAAAGAGAAGGGCAAGGGGGCTTCATGAAGGCGTTCGTCTTTGCGCTTTTCGTTTTTGTATTCGGGTCCTGCGTCCAGGCCGCCCCGGCGGATTGGAAGGCGCTTCACGAAAGGGCGGACGCCGTGCCGTTGGCACAGCTGCGTGCCGCTGCCCGGGCGCAGCCGGATTCGATAGAGGCCCTCTATGCGCTCGCCCTGGGACACATGAACCTTTATGAGGAGGAGGCGGCGCGAAGCCTCTTTCAGGAGATCCTTCGGCGCGACCCGGACAACATCGGCGGCCGCTGGGGCCTGGCGGAGTTGATGCGGCGAGACCACAGGCTGGACGCGGCCCAGGAAGAGCTGGAGAAGATCATGGAGGAGGCGCCGGAGTTCGCGGCCGCGCCCGTGACCTTAGGTTACCTTTTGTTTGATAAGGATGAGTATGAGCGCTCCATCCGGCTGGCGGTGCGCGTCATCCGCCTGGGTGCGGACCGCGTCGATCTCACCAACCTCACGCGCGCCTACCTCATCATCGGCGGGGCCAAAGGGATGCTCGCCGAGCAGGGGGGTCCCTTTTCAAAGCTGTTCCAGGGCACACAGGTGATGTCGTATCTAAGGAAGGCCCAGCGCCTGCAACCGGAGAACCCCGGCGTGTACTTCGGGATGGGCAGTTTTTATGCCATGGCGCCGGCCTTTGCCGGCGGCGACAAGGCCAAGGGGATCAAGCTCCTTGAGAAGGCCGTTGAGACAGACCCGAACTTCACGGACGCCTGGGCGCGTCTGGCCGGGGTCTGGTTCGCCCACGGCGATAAAGAGAAGTACAAGCGGTACCTGGCCAAGGCCCGTTCCCTCGACCCCCGGAACAAACTTGTATTAAAGGTCGAAAAGTTTGACAAAGGGGAGCTTTAGCCTTAAGCTGTTTGTAACGTGTTGAAAGTGTTCACGTTGAAACTACCGGGATGAGATGAATTCTGTCTGGACGTGGAGTCTGGGGAGCGTCGCCGTAGTGAGCCTGGTCTCGCTGGTCGGCATCGTGACCCTGGCCGTGAACAAGCGCCGGTTACAGGGGGCGCTGCTCTTTTTGGTCAGCTTCGCCGTCGGCGGCCTCTTCGGAGACGCCTTCATCCACATCCTGCCGGAGGCCTTTGAGCACGCTCCCTCAAGGCTCGCGCCTTCGCTCTTGGTGCTTCTGGGGCTCTTCATTTTTTTCATCCTCGAGAAGTTCATCTATTGGCGGCACTGCCACGCCGGCGTCTGCGACTTCCACCAGAAGCCTGTCGTCTGGGTGAATCTCATCGGAGACGGGATCCACAATTTTATCGACGGCGTCCTGATCGCCGCCAGCTACGGGGTCAGCTTCCCGATCGGTTTCGCCACGACGCTCGCGGTCGTCTTCCACGAGATCCCGCAGGAGATCGGCGACTTCGGTATCCTGATACATGGCGGCCTCTCCCGCCGGCAGGCGCTGGGGTACAACTTTCTGTGTTCCCTGACGGCCTTTGCGGGCGCTTTGGCCGTGCTCTTGATCGGTCCGTCCGTGCAGGGGCTCTCTCGTCTCGTGATCCCCGTGGCGGCCGGCGGCTTCATCTATATCGCCGGTTCGGACCTCATCCCCGAGCTGCACCGGGAGACGAGCGTCGGCCGGTCGTTCTTGCAGTTCGCGGCGATCGGTCTCGGGGTGGGGGTCATGGCGCTTCTCTTATTATTGGAATGATGCACGGCTTATTGGAATGATGCACGGCGACGCCCATTATCCCAACGTTTGTCCTCCGGAGCAGTACCCGCGGGAGGTCCGCAAGACCCTTTTGCTGACCCTCGCCTTGAACGGGTTGGTGGCGTTCTTCAAGCTTTTCTTCGGCTACGCCATCGGCAGCGCTTGCATGGTGGCCGACGGTTACCACTCGGCGGCCGACGGCAGCTCCAATATCATCGGCCTGCTGGGGATCCGTTTGGCCGCCCGCCCCAAGGACAGCGACCATCCGTACGGCCACAAGAAATATGAGACCTTCGCCGCCGTCTTCATCGCGCTCCTGCTGTTCGTCGTGTGCCTCCACGTTTTGCATGACGGCATCGAGCGTCTGCGGACGCGCGCCGTCCCTGAGATCGGCGCGGCCGGTTTTGCCGTGATGGGCGCGACCCTCCTGGTGAACGTCTGCGTGATGGTCTACGAGTACAACAAGGGCCGGCGCATCGGCAGCGACATCCTCGTGTCGGACGCGCTGCACACGCGGGCGGACATCTTCACTTCCCTCTCGGTGCTGGCGGCCTTCATCGGGATCCGGATGGGTCTTCCTCTCCTGGACGCCGCCGTGGCGGTGGTGATCGCCGTCTTCATCGGGTTCTCGGCCGTGCGCATCCTGCGCAGCACCTCGGCCGTGCTCTGCGATACGGCCGTCCTTAACACCGACGATATCAGGCGGGTCGTGATGGAGGTGCCGGGCGTCAAGACGTGCCATCGGATCCGCACGCGCGGCCGTTCCGACGACATCCATATCGACCTGCATGTCATCGCGCGCGACCAGACACCGCTCGTGCGCGCCCACGATATGAGCGTGACGATCGAAGAGGGGCTGCGCCGCCGCTTTCCCGGCGTCAGCGACGTCGTCGTCCACATGGAACCCCTGAGCAGCAAGGACCATCACGGAGATTGAGGCGCGACCCCGGGGTCGCGGCATGAGCGAGAGGCCGACATGGATGAAAAAGCGCTGTACCGAGATGTGATCAAGTCGTTCTTTCTGGCCTTCAAGAGGCTCTCCCTGTATGCGGTGGACCATCCGCTGTCCCAGGACATCCTCAAGAGCCTTTTCAAGATGTACAGCGAGCTCCTGAAGGAGAAAGAGGAGATCTTGATCGTGGCCGGCGCCGGCGCGAACGAGCTCTTCGTCAACGAATTGTCGATCGAGAGCGACTCTTTGGGCGTCGCCGAGGTCTGCGAGAAGTTCAGCCTGCTCAAGATAGACGGCGTGAGCTTCACCCCCGGCCTCACGGCCGAGGAACTCACGGCGTTCGTCCATGTCCTGGCCCAGGCGGCGGTCAAAGACGCCGGCAAAGACCTTGAGATCCCCGCGCTCGTCCGGGAGGGCAGCGAACACATCGCGATCAAGAAGATCCGTTACGAGCGCGTCGAAGAAGGTCAAAAGGTCGTTGATGGGGATGCCGTGGTCGGCCTTGGCGCCGGCCCCGGCGGCGGACCCGGCGCAGGACCCGGCGCAGGGCCTGGCGCAGGGCTTGGCGAAGGGCTTGGCGAAGGATCTGGCGAGGGACCTGGAGGTGGACCAGGCGCCGGACCCGGCGAAGGACCCGGCGGCGGTCCCGGCAAAGGCCCTGGCGGACCCGGCGAAGGACCCGGCGGCGGTCCCGGCGAAGGCCCTGGCGGACCCGGCGAAGGACCCGGCGGCGGTCCCGGCGAAGGCCCTGGCGGCCCGGGCAAAGGACCCGGACGTGGACCCGGCAAAGGCCCCGGCGGCGGCCCTGGCGCCGGACCAGGAGGCGGCCCGGGCAAAGGACCCGGCGGCGGGGGCGCTGCAGGACACCTGTCCGTCCTGGAAGATATCAGGAGGTTTCTCGGGGGGCAGGAGGAGAACATCACGACGACGCCGGAGGACGTCTTCCGGGAGCTGGAGCACGGCGTCTCGGGCGTGGCCGGGGCGATCATCGCCAGCGCCAAGGAGTCGGGGGACTTCGAGGCCGTCATCACCAAGTTCGTCACGTGGCTCTCTCAATATGTCCTGCCGATCATCGTCGAACACAAGCGCGATCCCGCCAAGTTCATCCAAAAACTCTTCGATTCCTTTAAGAAGGAACAGGATCTCGACTATTTTCCGAAGGCCGAAGAGGTGGTCGCCGAGTGCGCGGACGATATCATGGTGTCGATGCTGGAGCAGGCGTACGACACCTATGGCCGGTCGGCCAAGAAGGGGATGAGCCTGGCGTGCAAGGTCCTCGCTGACGAAGGCGACCAGGCGCGGATCGTGCCTAAGCTTCAAGAGCATTTGAAAAGCCGGGGGGTCGATCCAGAGGCCGCCGGGACCTTCGTGAAGGAGGTGGAGAAGGAGCTGGCCAAGGACGAGGAGGTCACGATCTCCAAAAAGAAGCTGGCGAAGCTCACGCGCCTGGCCGAACGCTTTGACGAGGAGGTGGGCCAGCGCGTCAAGCAGGCGACGCAGCAGCTGGTCCGTACCAATAAGCGGCTGTCGGACGAGAAGGAGCGCAGCGAGGGCGTAATGCGCTATCTCGCCGACGGGCTTGTCGTCGTCGACAGGGCCGGCAACGTCGTCATGATGAACCCGGCGGCGGAAAGGCTCCTGGACACCCAGACGCAGGCGTCGATCGGCAAGTCCCTGGTGCAGAGCATCAAGGAGCAGCACCTGCTGGCGATGGCCAAAGGGGATCTGACCGATGCCGACGAGACGCACATCACCAAGGAGATCCTGTTGAACTCGAAGGACGAACTGACGAAGCGGGTCCTTAAGGCGAGCAGCGCCATCGTCGAGAACGAGAACGGCAAGCCCGTCGGCATGGTGGCGGTCTTGAGCGATATCACGCACCAGAAAGAGGTCGAGGAGATGAAGTCGCACTTCGTCTCCCTGGTGACCCACGAGCTGCGCACCCCGGTCGTCGCGGTGCAGAAGTCGATCGAGCTCCTCTTGAGCAAGGCCGCGGGCGCCTTGAACGAGGACCAGCAGCGTTTCCTCTCCATGTCGAAATTCAACATCGAGCGGTTGAACAAGCTCATCAACGACCTCTTGGACATGTCGCGTCTGGAGGCGGGGCGGTTTGTCGTCAAGCCGGCTGAGTTCGACTTCTGCCGACTGGTGCGCGAAGCCCAGGCCTCCCTGTCGACCTGGGCCAAGGACAAGGAGATCACCTTCAAGACCGAGCTGCCGCAGGAGCCGGTGTCCGTCGCGGCGGACAAGGACCGCATGATGCAGGCGATGGTCAACCTCGTCGGCAACGCCCTGAAGTTCACGCCCGCGAAGGGGGAGGTCGCGATCCGCATCGCGGCCTTGGAGAAGAAAGAGGGCGTCTGTGAGGAGCCCTGCCTGGAGGTCTGTGTCTCGGATACCGGCATCGGGATCGACCCCAAGGACTTCAAGAGGATCTTCAATAAGTTCGAACAGGTCAGCCTCGTCTCCCCGCAAGGGGTGGGCGGGTCGGGGCTGGGACTGCCTATCACCAAAGAGATCATCACCCTGCACGGCGGGGCGATCTGGGTGGAGAGCGAAAAGGGCAAGGGGAGCCGTTTCCTGTTCGTGATCCCGCGCCAGTACAAGAAGTCTTAGGGAGGAGAGGGATCGATGGGCGTACGCCAACGGGCCAAGTCTGATTTTCTCTTATTGATCGTCGATGACGACAAGGACTTCCTCGCCTCGATGTCTTTCTGGTTCAAGACGCAGGGGTACCGGGTCATGACCGCGTCTTCGGGGGAGCAGGCCCTGAGCCTCCTCAAGGAGGCGGCGCCGAGCATCGTCTTTCTCGACTACATGATGCCGGGGCTCGACGGTATCCAGACCCTCAAGCGTATCCGCAGGGATTTCCCGCGGCTGCCCGTCGTGATGCTGTCGGCCTATGCCCACGAGAACATGCGCGTGGAGGCCTACAAGCTGGGCGCCAACGGCGTCTTCGACAAGTCGGTCAATTTCTATAACGCCGAGAACCTGTTGAACTCTCTCGTGCGCATCATGGCCCGGGAGCGCCGCGGCTTCAACCTCGGGAAAGGGCGCCGTTGGCTGTGGGCCGCCTTGGGCGTCTTGGCCGTGGCCTGTGTCGCGGCCGGGTTTTTCTCTACGGCGAAGGCGCGGCCGCAGGTGTGTTTCGAGGGCGTCTGCGTCTGCGTGGAGATCGCCGACACCGAGGAAGAGCGCACGCAGGGTTTGATGTTGCGTTCGCAGCTCGCCGAGGGCCGCGGCATGCTCTTTATCTTCCCCGAGTCCGCGTTCTGGCCGTTCTGGATGAAGGACACCTACATCCCTCTTGATATCTTGTGGCTGAACGAAAAGCAGGAGGTCGTTGAGATCGTCCGCGAGGCCCAGCCGGCCGTCGGCCGGCTGCGGCCGCCGTCTTTCGGCGGCACGGTCCCGGCCCGTTTCGTGCTGGAGGTGCCGGCGGGTTTTGTCGAGCGCCACGGCGTGAAAGAAGGCAGCCGCGCGCGTTTTAAGTGGATTATTTTCAAAACGTGATATAATGTCCACCATGTTGAGTCAGAGGAGTGGTGCGTGGCGCGCCGGCGGCCTCCTGTTGGTTCTGGCGCTGGGGGCGACGGGGACGGGCTGCGCCCATCTGAAAGAGGCCGGACGCCGCATCTGGGGTTCTTCGATCGCACACCTGGAGGCGGCGCGGGCCGACGGCGAGGTTCTGGACGTGGCGCTGGGCCGGGACGCGGCTTTTGAACGCATCGAGAAAGCCTTGGCAGAGGGCGGCGCGACGGTCTACCTGAAGGACCCCAAGAAGGCCTACCTGGCGGCCATGGGGTTCACGGGCCACGTGGACACGACGCAGGTCGGGATCTTTTTTGAGCCGCGCGCGCAGGACGCCACGCGCATCGAGGTGGCGTCGCTGTCCCCGTCGCTCGTGAAAAGGGTCGCCGGCCTTCTCGTCAAAACATTCGAGGGACAGGCCTCATTAATCGGAAAGGAAGGGGGCGCATGAAGAGGACGTTGAGGCTCTTGGCGGCGGTGTTGTTCCTGTGTTCATGGGGTGTCTCGGCGGCGATGGCGGAGCGTCCCACCGAAGGCGTGGGGCAGTGGTTGCAGGAGATCGGCTTCGTGGCGGGATTTGGCGAAGGAAGCCTAAAGACCAACAAGGACATGGACATCGTCTCTGTGGGGATGCGCTTCGGCTTTGACCTGATCCCCTTCACGGAGAAGTTCGGTCTCAGGCCCCCGGGCATGCTGGAGATCATCTATGAACCTTATATCGGCGCCATCACCAAGCCCGAGTCCAACGTCGAGCTGGCCTTGCCGACGTTCTTCCGCTACGCCTTCCCGTTGACGGAAAAGCTCTATCCGTATGTCGAGGTGGGCACGGGTCCCTACTACTATACCCTGCATACGTATGAGCAGTCCACGCAGTTCAATTTCGTGAGCGCCGGGGGCGCCGGCCTCATCTATTTTCTCCGCGACGACCTGGCGGTGAACGCCGGCTACCGCCGCCGCCACGTCTCCAACGCCTCCATCAAAGAGCCCAACGGCGGCATCGAGGCGGACGTCTACACGCTCGGCGTCTCCTGGTACTTTTAACCTGCAGGGAGCGGATCCATGTCTTTAGAGGAAAAGATCACCGCGGACTTCAAGGAGTCCATGAAGGCGCGCGATGCGGCCCGTACCCAGGCCTTGTCCTATCTGCGTTCCCAGCTTCAGTACGCCTCCTTCGAAAAGAAGAAGGAGAAGTTGGACGACGCCGATGTCATCGTCGTCATCAAGAAGCTCATCAAGCAGCGGCGCGACGGGCTCGCCCAGTTCGAAAAGGGCAACCGGCCGGACCTGGTCGCCAAGGAGAAGGCCGAGTGCGCGCTCCTGGAGTCTTACCTTCCGCCGGCGCTCTCCGAGGAAGAGGTGGCACGCCTCGTTGAAGAGGTTATCGCCGCCTCGGGCGCTTCCTCGATGAAGGACATGGGCCGCGTCATGAAGGAGGTCATGAGCCGCACCGAGGGCCGGGCTGACGGCAACGTGCTCAGCGTCCTCGTCAAGAAGCGCCTCGCACCTCCCGCCCCTCCCCAAAAATGAGATTTTTCGACCAGGTCGTTTTAGTCTCAAAATATGAGACGCAAAGACCTGGTCTTTTACTGCCGCATTGGATTTTTTCTTGCAATGGGAGGGGATAGCCCCTATCATAGAGTTGGAAAATCTCTCTTTTCGTTGTGGTTGAATAGTGGGAAGAAGGCAGATTGGAAACACCATACTATTTGATCGACGAGCAGAGGTTGCTGAAGAACCTCAAGACCATTGAGCGTATCCGTCGCGTTTCGGGGGCCCGGTTTGTCCTGGCCCTCAAATGTTTTTCGGCCTGGAGCGTCTTCGGCCTGTTGAGAAGATACCTGGACGGCACGACCTCGAGCTCCCCGTACGAGGCGCGGCTGGGGCGCGAGAAGTTCGGCAAGGAAGTCCACGCCTACGCAGCCGCGTATTCCCCCCAAGACATCCGGGCCGTGCGTCCCATCGCCGACAAGATCATCTTCAATTCCCTGTCACAATTGAGAAGGTTCGCCCCGGTCCTGCGCGGCCGCGACCTCGGCGTGCGGGTCAACCCGGGTGTCAGCTATTCTCACTTCGACCTGGCCGATCCGGCCCGCAGGCACTCGCGCCTGGGCGTGACGGACACGAGGGCGCTCGTGAAGGCGCTGGGGCTCCTCAAGGGCGTCATGTTCCACTTCAACTGCGAGAACGACGACTTCAAGGATCTCTCAAGGCATCTGGACCTTATCAGCGATGTCTATGGGCCGGTCCTGCGCCGCCTGGAGTGGGTGAGCCTGGGCGGGGGGCTCTCTTTCACAAAAGAGGGCTACCCCGTCGGGAGGTTCACGAAGAAGATAAAGGAGTTCGGCGACCGCTTCCAGGTCCAGGTCTACTGCGAGCCGGGGGAGAGCGTCGTCACCGGGTCTGCCGAGCTCGTGACCACGGTCCTTGATATCGTGCGCAACAGGATCGACATCGCCATCGTCGACGCCTCGACAGAGGCGCACATGCTGGACCTGTTGGTCTACCGGCAGTCCGCCAAGGTCAAAGAGGCCGGCCGCGGCCGGTACCGGTATATGGTCGCCGGCCGTTCGTGCCTGGCCGGCGATGTCTTCGGGACCTACCGGTTCCCCAGACGGCTCAAGGTCGGCAGCATCCTCCGTTTTACCGACGCGGCCGGTTACACCATGGTCAAGAAGAACTGGTTCAACGGGCTCAAGATGCCCGCCATCGTCGTCAAGAGGCGTAACGGCAGGACGCAGGTGGTCCGCCGTTTTGCCTATAAGGATTTTGTCGGCAGTCTGTCCTAAGCAATCCATAAGGAACCGTTCGCGGAGGGCCCGTTGAGATGAAGAAAAATGTCATGATCGTCGGGGCAGGGGGCGTGGCGCACGTGGCGGCGCACAAGTGCGCGCAGCACAACGATGTGTTGGGGGACATCTGCATCGCATCGCGCACGCGCAAGAAGTGCGACGCCGTCATCGAGAGCGTCCGCAGGAAAAAGAACATCAAGGACCCTAAGAAGAAGATCGTGAGCCGTCAACTCAACGCGCTGGACATCGAGGCGACGGTCAAGGCGATCCAGGAGACGGGATCACAGATCGTCATCAACCTCGCTCAGGCCTACGTCAATATGTCGGTCTTGACGGCCTGCATCCGGACGGGTGCCGCCTACATCGACACCGCCATCCACGAGGAGCCGGACAAGGTCTGCGAGGACCCGCCGTGGTACGCCAACTACGAGTGGAAGCGCAAAGAGGAGTGCCGCAGGAGCGCCACGACGGCGGTCCTGGGCGCGGGTTTTGACCCGGGCGTGGTCAACGCCTACTGCGCGCTGGCGGTCAAGCACCACTTCGATACCATCGACACGATCGATATCATGGACGTCAACGCCGGCAACCACGGCAGGTACTTCGCCACCAACTTCGACCCGGAGATCAACTTTCGCGAGTTCAAGAAGGTATGGACCTGGATCGATCGCCGGTGGGTCCAGGAGAAGGTCCACGCCGTCAAGATGGAATACGACTTTCCGGTCGTCGGCCGCCAGCCGATCTACCTCAACGGCCACGACGAGCTGCACTCGCTGTCGCAGAACATCGACGCCAACAGCATCCGTTTCTGGATGGGGTTCGGCGACCATTACATCAATGTCTTCTCGGTCCTGACCAATCTGGGCCTGACGTCGGAGAGACCCGTCAGGACGGCCGACGGCATCGAGGTGGTCCCGCTCAGGGTCCTGAAGGCCGTTCTGCCGGACCCGTTATCGCTGGCGCCGGCTTACACGGGCAAGACATGCATCGGGAACCTGGTCACGGGCACCCGGGCCGGCAAGCCGAAGTCCGTCTTGATCTATAATATCTGCGATCACGCCGCCTGCTACAAAGAGGTGGAGTCGCAGGCCATCTGTTATACGGCCGGCGTCCCGCCGGCGGCGGCCGCCGTCCTGATCGCCCGGGACGTCTGGGACACGAAGACGATGGTCAACGTCGAAGAGCTCGACCCGGACCCCTTCATCGGGCTGTTGGACACGATGGGGCTGCCGACACAGGTGCAGGAGGACCCGGCGCCGCTGCCCACACCCGTCCGCGTGAAGGCGTGACGGCAAAAAAATGTTAAAGATGTCTTGCGTTGAAAAGGTACCGGGGGTATAATTTCCCCGAAAGCGAGAACGGCGCACGCGGCAGAGCGGCCGCTCCTTAAAATACCGACGAGAAAAGTCCCGAAACATCACGGCGCGGGCGCTGTCGCATCGCCCGGGCAAAAGGTCGTAAGGAGGAGGATAAAAAGAGGATGGCAAAAGGTTCCCGGTCCCACCAGGCTGGCTACGGCATGGAAGTCATTTTGGACCTGTATGAGTGCGACCCAAAGACGATCCGTTCAAGGAAAGCGCTGGCCCAGTACGTCACCCGGTTGTGCAAGATCCTGAACATGGAGAAGTACGGCAAGACGCTCTTGCCGCACTTCGGGTACAAAGAGGCCCACACCGCGGGATACTCGCTGTTGCAGTTCATCGAGACGAGTTCCATCACCGGGCACTTTTCAGACTTGTGGAACGCCGCTTATATCAATATCTTCTCCTGCCGTGCGTTCAATGCCCCCAAGGCCGTCACGTTCACGGTCAAGTTCTTTAAGTCCAAGCGCTTCAAGAAACGGCTTCTCATTCGTAAGTAGTTCATAGATATCGGGTTTTGTTTTCAGGAGCCTTGCGGCGCCCTTTCACTGCAAGGCTCTTTTTTTTAAAAAGGTGCAAGCCGCTCCCGGTTCACTTTCCGTTGACAGGCATCCCTGCCTCAAGTATAATTAGGTATCTTAAAAAGGCCGCTTGGCGGCCGATTTTGTCTGCCAAGTGGCTGTCGTTTCATAAGTTATCTTCTTTATACTCATAAAGGTAAGCGGGTAGCATGGAACTTAACGATATCATCCAGCAGAGATTGGATAAGCTTGACGCGTTTCGCCGGGCGGGGATGGAGCCGTTCGGCTTTCGTTTTGAGAGGTCAGGCCCGATCGCGTCCGTGACAGCCGGCTTCCAGGAGGCACGCCGCGTCAAGCTGGCCGGCCGGCTCTTTGCCCGGCGCAAGCACGGCAAGGTCTGCTTCGCGGACCTGCGCGACGAGCAGGGCCGGATCCAACTGTGCGCCCGCAAGGCCGATCCGCTCGACGAGACGGCCTACGACCTCTTCAACAAGCTTGATATCGGCGATATCATCGGTGTGGAGGGGCAGACCTTCAGGACCAACACGGGAGAGCCGACGGTCAAGGTGGAGCGCTTCGTCCTCTTGGCCAAGTCCCTGAGGCCCCTTCCCGAGAAGTGGCACGGCTTGAAGGACGTCGAGACCCGGTACCGCCACCGCCACATTGATCTGATCGCCAACCCCCAGGTCCGCGAGGTCTTCCTGCAGCGTTCGCGTCTCCTCGCCTGTATCCGGGCCTTTCTGACGGGTTTGGGTTTTCTCGAGGTCGAGACGCCCATGATGCACCCCATCGCGGGCGGCGCGGCGGGCCGGCCCTTCAAGACCCACCACAACGAATACGATACGGACCTTTATTTGCGGATCGCGCCGGAGCTCTATCTCAAGCGCCTGATCGTCGGCGGGTTCGAGAAGATCTTCGAGATCAACCGCAGCTTCCGTAACGAGGGCGTCTCGACGCGCCACAACCCCGAGTTCACGATGCTCGAGCTCTATCAGGCGTACGGCGACGTCGGGGACATGATGCGCATCACCGAAGAGATCTTCGTCCACGTGGCCCGGGAGGTCTTCGGCCGCCTGGACTTCACGTATCAGGGCCACGCGATCGACCTGACGCCGCCGTGGCCGCGCCGTTCGTTCGCCGAGGCGGTGAAGGAGAGCTTCGGCATCGACCCCGACGACGACGCGGCGGCGATGGCGGCCAAGCTTAAAGCGCACGGGCGCCCCATCGAGGAGCGCCTGACGCGTTCCCAGATCGTGCGCATCGTCGAGGAGATCCTGGGCACGCAGGTGCCCCGGCAGCCTGTCTTTTTCACCGATTACTTCAGCATCCTGTGCCCGTTGGCAAAGAACAAGAAGGACTGCCCGGCGCTCTCCGAGCGCTTCGAGCTCTACATCGCGGGGATGGAGGTGGCCAACGCCTACTCCGAGCTCAATGACCCGCAGGAGCAGCGCGCGCGCTTCCTCGAGGAGATCCAGGACGACGCGAAGGCCGGCCGTCGCCTCGATGAAGACTTCGTGCACGCCCTGGAGATGGGGATGCCGCCGACCGGGGGCCTGGGCATCGGCATCGACCGGATGGCCATGTTCTTTTTGGACCAGCCTTCTATACGCGACGTCATCCTGTTCCCCCTCCTGCGGCCGCGGGAGGGCGTTCCCGACGAAGACCAGGGCGCGACGTGACCTTCGCATTTTTTATCGCCCGACGCTATTTTCTGACGCCGCAAAAGGAGCGGTTCATCTCCGCCATCAGCCTCATCGCGGGGCTGGGGGTGGCCATCGGTGTCACGGCGCTCATCGTCGTCATCGCGGTGATGGCGGGCTTTGACAACGACTTGAAGGACAAGATCGTCGGCGCCAACCCGCACGTCCTCGTCCACGCCGATGCGGGCTTCACGGATTTCGACGCTCTTTCTAAGAAGCTGGGGGGTATCCCCGGCGTCAGGGACGTGACGCCCTACGTGAGCGGTCAGGCCTTCCTCTATTACGGGGACCGCGTCTTGACCGTGAACGTCAAGGGTATCGACCCGGAGGCCGAGGGGCGCGTCACCCGTATCCGGGAGTACATGCAGGGCGGGACGCTGGACCTGGGCCGCGGCGGGATCGTCGTCGGCAGCGAGCTGGCCGACGTGCTGGGTGTCACGAAGGGCGATGAGGTCGTCCTGTCGAGCCCGGTCATCGGCCTCAACACGCCGTTCCGCGTCACCGGCGTGTTCCGTACCGGGATGTACGACTACGACCTCAACCTGGCCTTCCTGGACCTCGCGGACGCGCAGGCCTTTTTCGGGCTGGGTTCCGTGTTGACGCAAGTGGGGTTGCGGCTCGAGGAGCCCTACGAGGCGCCCGCCGTCAAACGGGAGATCCTCGCGATGGGGGAGGCCTCGTGGCGGGTGCGCACGTGGATGGAGATCAACGAGAACTTCTTCGCGGCGCTGGCGCTCGAGAAGCTGGCGATGTTCATCATCCTGACGCTCATCGTCCTCGTCGCTTCGTTCAACATCATCAGCACCCTCGTCGTGATGGTGGTGGAGAAGACCCGGGACATCGGGATCCTTAAGGCCATCGGCGTCACGGCCGCGCGGGTGCGCGCCATCTTTACCTGGGGCGGATTTCTTATTGGCTCGGCGGGCGTGGTCTCTGGTATAATAGGCGGGACGCTTTTGTGCGTCCTGTTGAAGCGGTACCAGTTCATCCAGCTGCCCAAGGACATCTATTATATCGACAGGCTGCCGGTGGACCTGCGGTGGCAGGACGTGGGCATCATCGCGGCCAGCGCCCTCTTCATCGCCTTTTTGAGCACCGTGTATCCGGCGCGCAAGGCCGCGCGCCTGAACCCCGTGGACGCCCTGAGGTACGAGTGATGCTGCGCGCCCACGGCATAACGAAGGTCTTTTTGTCCGGCGGCAAGGAACTGCGCGTCCTGCGCGGGGTGGACCTGGAGGTCGCGGCCGGCGAGAGCGTCGCGATCGTCGGCCCGTCGGGCGCCGGCAAGTCGACGCTCCTGCATATCCTGGGCGCGCTCGACGAGCCGACCGAGGGCGCGGTCTATCTTGATGACGTCTGCCTCTCGCGGCTGGACGATGCGCGCCGTTCGCAGATACGCAATGCGCGCTTCGGGTTCGTCTTTCAGTTCTACCACCTGCTGCGCGAGTTCACGGCCCTGGAGAACGTGATGCTGCCGGCGCTGGTGCGCGGGCACAGGCGCGGCGTGAAGGCCGCGAAGGAGAAGGCCGCCGGCCTGCTGGACGCGTTGGGATTATCCGGTCGCCGGTCGCACCGGCCCGGACAGCTCTCGGGCGGCGAGCAGCAGCGCGTGGCCATCGCCCGGGCCCTGATGAACGACCCGGAGGTCCTCTTCTGCGACGAGCCGACCGGCAACCTCGACCACGCGTCCGGATCGCAGATCCGGGACCTGTTGGGGCGTTTTAACAGGGAGAAGAACACGACGCTGGTGATGGTGACGCACAGCCCGGCCCTCGCCGAGGGGGCGGGCCGCGTCCTGAATATTTTTGACGGGGCGCTTGCGGGCCCCGCACGGCCCAAGGCGTAAACGGGGAAGGCGGAGGTGTCCTACGATGTTGATCTATCTCGACGGAAAACTGGTGAAGCAGGACGAGGCGCGGGTCTCGGTCTTTGACCACGGCCTCCTTTACGGCGACGGTGTCTTTGAGGGTATCCGCACGTACGGCGGACTGATCTTCAAGTGCCGCCAGCACATGGACAGGCTCTATAAGTCCGCCCACGTGATCGCCCTGAAGATCCCCCTCGCCAAGGAGGCCTTGACGCAGGCGATGATCAAGACGCTCAAGGCGAACAAGATCCGGGACGGCTACATCCGGTTGGTCGTGACGCGCGGTATCGGCGACCTGGGCCTGGACCCCCGCAACTGTCCCAAGCCCACGGTCTTTATCATCGCCGACAAGATCCGCCTCTATCCGAAGGAATTCTACCAGAAGGGCCTGAAGATCGTGACGGTGGCCACGCGGCGCAACGTCCCGGAGGCGATCAACCCCCGGATCAAATCGCTCAACTATTTGAACAACATCCTGGGCAAGATAGAGGCCATCAATGCCGGCGTCCCGGAGGCGGTGATGCTCGACCAGGCGGGTTTCGTGACCGAGGGCACGGGCGACAACATCTTCATCATCAAGGACGGGGAGATGGCGACGCCGCCCGTCTCAGTCGGGATATTGAACGGCATCACGCGCGCGGCCGTGCTGGGCCTGGCCGCGAAGGCGGGGCTCAAGGCTAGCGAAAAGATGCTCACGCGCTTCGACCTTTATACGGCCGACGAGATGTTCCTGACCGGCACCGCGGCCGAGATCGTGCCGGTCGTGATGATGGACAACCGCGTCATCGGTTCCGGCAAGGTGGGGGTCCGGACCCTGAAGCTCACGCAGGAGTTCCGCAGGCTGACGAAGAAGGAAGGTGTGCGTTATGCTGTGTAATCTGTGCCAGAAGAATCCGGCGACCGTCCATTTGACCGAGATCGTGGACGACCAGATGAGCGAGCTGCACCTGTGCGACGACTGCGCGCGCAAGAAGAGCATCCAGATGGAGCAGCAGTTCGGGCTCTCGGACCTTTTGGGCGGCCTCGTCGAGTACGGCAAGCAGTTGAGCGGCACGGAGAAGGCGCCGGCCGTCCTGCAGTGCCCCGCGTGCGGCCTGACGTACGAGGACTTCCGCAAGATAGGGCGTCTGGGGTGCAGCGAATGCTACACCTCTTTTTCCAAGCAGCTGGGGACCCTTTTGAAGCGCATCCACGGCGCGAACCAGCACGTCGGCAAGATGCTGGCGACGGCGGCGCCTTCCGGGCCGGCACCCGTACCGGGGCCGGTGCCGGACGCGCGTCCCACCAAGACCGTGGACATCGCGCAGCTCAAGGCCAAGCTGCAGGAGGCGGTCCGTCAGGAGGAGTTCGAAGAGGCCGCGCACCTGCGCGATCTGATCAAGGAGATGGAGAACCGCAAGAAAGGCAGCCAGAAGGAAAAGCCATGATCGACCATCTCATCCAACATAGGGGCGGCTGGCTCAAGGGGGTGGGGCCCAACGCCGACATCGTCATCTCCTCGCGCATCCGCCTGGCCCGCAACATCGAGGGCGTCCCCTTTCCGCACTGGGCCAAGAAGCCCGAGGCCGAGCATGTCCTGACGCTCACCAAGGCCGTCTTCGAGAAGACGCCGTTGTTCAAGGACAGCCTCTACGTGCGGCTGGACGACATGGACTCCATCGATAAGCAGTTCCTCGTCGAGCGGCACCTCATGTCCAACGAGCACGCGGTGCGCTCGGCCCAGAAGGCGGTCCTCATCAACGGCGAGGAGACGGTCGCGGTCATGGTCAACGAAGAGGACCACCTGCGCATCCAGGCGATGACGTCGGGCTTTGACCTGGAGGCGACGTGGCGGACCATCAACGCCATCGATGACGCGTTCGCGGCCAACCTCTCGTATGCCTTCAAGCCCGAGTGGGGGTTTTTGACGGCCTGTCCGACCAACACGGGTACGGGCATGCGCGGTTCCGTCATGCTCCATCTGCCGGCGCTCGTCATGATCCGTCAGATCAACCGGGTCCTCGAGGCCATCGCGAAGCTCAGCTTCACGACGCGCGGTCTCTACGGCGAGGGGACGCAGGCGTCGGGTAACTTCTTCCAGATATCCAATCAGGTATCGCTGGGTCAGCGCGAAGAGGAGATCCTTGATAACATCAAGGGCGTGATCGCGCAGATCATCGAACATGAAGAAAAGGCCCGTCAGGCGCTCCTCTCGGACCACCGCGAGATGCTCGAGGACCGCATCTGGCGTTCCTACGGGACGCTCAAGAACGCCCACATCATCTCCAGCAACGAGACCGTCGAGCTCCTCTCCATGCTGCGGCTGGGCCATGACCTGGGGATCGTCAAGGGGTTGAATGCGGCGTTGATCAACGAGCTCTTCATCCTGACCCAGCCGGCGCACCTGCAGAAGATCGAAAAAAAGAAGCTCACGGCCAACGAGCGCGACGTCAAGAGAGCCGAGATCATCCGGGAAAAATTAGAGGTCCTATCCTAAAAGCGACACGGAGGCTGAGGCATGTTTAATCGTTTCACGGAAAGGGCGCGCAAGGTCATCGTCCTCGCCAAGGAAGAGGCCCGGCGTTTCAACCACGATTACATCGGCACGGAACACCTGCTTTTGGGTCTCATCCGCGAGGGCGAGGGGGTGGCGGCCGCCGTCTTGCAGAAGATGGGTCTGGGCCTGGAGAGCATCCGCCTCGAGGTCGAGAAGCTCGTCCAGCCGGGTCCGTCCACGCAGATGCAGGGCGACGTCCCCTTTACCCCGCGTTCGAAGAAGGCGCTGGAGCTCTCCGCCGAAGAGGCCCGTTCGATGGGGCACAACTATATCGGTACCGAGCACCTGCTGCTCGGCCTCATCCGCGAGGGGGAGGGTGTCGCCTCCCAGGTCCTGATCAATCTGGGCCTCGACTTGAACCGCGTGCGTACGGAGATCATGGAGCTTTTGGGTTCGGCGACGCCCGGATACGCGGGTCCTCAGGCGCCGGGGGCGAAATCCAAGACCCCGGCCCTGGACGCCTTTGGCCGTGACCTGACGGCGCTGGCGCGCGAGGGCAAGCTCGACCCGGTCATCGGCCGCAAGAACGAGATCGAACGCGTCATCCAGATCCTGGCGCGCCGCACCAAAAACAACCCCGTGCTCCTGGGCGAGGCGGGCGTCGGCAAGACGGCCATCGTCGAGGGGCTGGCGCAACAGATCATCCTGAGCAACGTCCCCGAGGTCCTGTTGAACAAGCGGATCGTCGTCCTGGACCTGGCGCTGATGATCGCGGGCACCAAGTACCGCGGCCAGTTCGAGGAGCGCATCAAGGCGGTCATGGACGAGATCAAGCGCTCGCGGGACGTCATGATCTTCATCGATGAGCTGCACATGCTCGTGGGGGCGGGCGCGGCGGAGGGGGCCATAGACGCCTCGAACATCCTGAAGCCCGCGCTCTCGCGCGGCGAGATCCAGTGCATCGGCGCCACGACGCCCGACGAGTACCGCAAGCATATCGAGAAGGACGCGGCCCTGGAACGCCGGTTCCAGACGATCATGGTCGACCCTCCGTCGGTCGAGGAGACGATCGAGATCCTTAAAGGCCTGCGCGACCGTTATGAGCAGCACCACAGCGTGAAGTACCTCGATGAGGCGCTCGTCGCGGCCGCCAAGTTCTCGGACCGCTACATGAGCGGCCGCTTCCTGCCGGACAAGGCGATAGACCTGTTGGACGAGGCCGGTTCGCGCGCGCGCCTGGATACCCTGGTTGTCCCCGAACCCATCAAGCAGCTGGAAATAGACGTCGAGGAGCTGCGCCAGGAGAAGGAGGCCTTCATCAAGAACCAGGACTTTGAGAAGGCCGCGACCCTGCGCGACAAGGAGCGCCAGATGCGCCAGAAGCTCGACGCCGGCCGCAAGAAGTGGCAGGAGGAGCGCGCCAAGAGCCGTCCCCAGATCGATGAGGAGCATATCGCGAAGATCGTCTCCAAGATCACGGGCGTCCCCATCGTCAAGCTGGAGCAGAAGGAGGGGGAGAAGCTCCTCAAGATCGAAGAGGGGCTGCGCCGGCGCGTCGTCGGACAGGACGAGGCCCTGACGGCCATCGCGCACTCGGTGCGGCGTTCGCGCGCCGGCATCAAGGACCCGCGCCGGCCCATCGGGTCGTTCATCTTTCTGGGGCCCACGGGCGTGGGCAAGACGCTCCTGGGCCGCGCGCTCGCCGAGTTCATGTTCGGCGACGAAAACGCCCTCGTCCAGCTCGACATGTCCGAATACATGGAGAAGTTCAACGTCTCGCGCCTCGTCGGCGCGCCCCCGGGGTATGTCGGTTACGAGGAGGGCGGGCAGCTGACGGAGAAGATCAGGCGCCGGCCGTACGCCGTCGTCCTGCTCGATGAGATAGAAAAGGCGCACCCGGACGTCTTCAACATCCTCCTCCAGGTCTTAGAGGACGGCCGCCTCACCGACAGCTTCGGCCGCAAGGTGGACTTCCGCAACTGCATCATCATCATGACCTCGAACGTCGGCGCCGAGATCCTGCGCAAGCAGGGGTCGCTGGGCTTCAAGGTCCAGTCCGCCGATGTGTCGTACGAAGGCATGAAGGAGCGTCTCCTCGAGGAGGTCAAGCGCACCTTCAAGCCTGAGTTCCTGAACCGCATCGACGACGTGATCGTCTTCAGGCCCCTCGAGCGACAGAACCTGTACCAGATCGTCGAGATCGAGATAGGCGAGGTCCAGGAGCGTCTGGCCGAGCACCAGGTGACGCTGGAGCTGGACGCGTCGGCGAAGGACTTCCTGATCGACAAGGGGTTTGACCCCGTCTTCGGCGCCCGTCCCCTCAAGCGCACGATCCAGCGTTATGTCGAGGACCCGCTGGCCGAGGAGATCATCTCCGGACGCGCCCAGGAGAAGATGAACATCAAGGTGAGCCGCCGCAAGGACCGCGAGGAGCTGGAGTTCGACATCGCATGACGATCCGCAAGGGGTTTTACGTATCGATCGGCCGAAGGGTCCTGGATTTTTTCAGTTTCTTCGCGGGGCTCGTGCGCCTGAGCGTCCAGACGCTTCTCTTGATCCCGGCGCGTCCTCTGGGCGCGCACCGTTTTTTTGAGCAGGCCGGCAAGGTCGGCGTCAACAGCTTTCCCATCGTCTCGCTCGTCTCGTTCTTCATCGGCGTGATCCTGGCTTTGCAGACCGCCTACATCATGCAGAAGATGTCGAGCGAGATCTACATCGCGAGCATCGTGGCGGTGTCGCTCACCCGCGAGCTGGGGCCGGTCATCACGGCCTTGATCGTCGCCGGCCGCAGCGGGGCCGGCATCACGGCGGAGTTGGGGACGATGGCCGTGACCGAGCAGGTGGACGCGCTCGAGACGTTGGGCTCCAACCCCATCAAGTACCTCGTCGTGCCGCGGTTCCTGAGCCTGACGGTGATGCTGCCGGTCCTGACGGTCTTCGCCAATGCCATCGGCATCTTCGGCGGGTACCTCATCGCCGTGTACCGGCTGAGCATCCGTTCGAGCCTGTACATGAACATGACCTTTCAGACGCTGGTCTACAAGGACCTCTACACCGGCCTCATCAAGACGGTCTTCTTCGGGATGATCATCGCCATCGTCGCCTGCTTTGAGGGGTTGACCGTCAAGGGCGGGGCCGAGGGGGTCGGCAAGGCGACGACGCGCTCGGTCGTCAACACCTTTATCCTCATCATCGCGGCGGACTGCTTTTTCACGGCGCTCTTCTATTTCTTTTTGGAGTAGGCCCCATGTCGATGATCGAGCTCACGGATGTCTCGAAGAACCTCGCCGGCAAACAGGTCCTGGACCATATGTCCTTGGCCGTCGAGGAGGGTGAGACAAAGGTCATCATCGGCCGCTCGGGCGTGGGCAAGAGCGTGACCCTGAAGCACATCGTACGGCTCATGGAGCCGGACAGCGGCGAGGTGCGCGTCCAGGGGCGCGACGTGCTTTCCTTAAGAGGCAAGGATCTGAGCGAGCTCCACATGCAGATCGGCATGGTCTTTCAGGGCGGGGCGCTCTTTGATTCGTTGACCGTGGGGGAGAACGTCGGTTTCGTCCTGCGCGAGCACATGAACCTCAGGACGGCCGAGATCGAAGAGCGCGTCAAGGAGTCGCTCGCGCTGGTGGGGCTCTACAGCGTCGAGGAGGTCATGCCGGCGGACCTGAGCGGGGGCATGAGAAAACGCGTGGCCCTCGCGCGCGCCATCTGCACGCGGCCCAAGATCATCTTGTACGACGAGCCCACGACCGGGGTCGACCCCATCACGGCGGACGCGATCAACCTTCTGATCGACGAGCTCCACGATAAGCTCAAGGTGACCTCTATAGTCGTGACCCACGACATGCGCAGCGCCTACAAGGTGGCGGACCGCATCGCGATGCTCTATGAAGGCAAGATCATCGCCGAGGGTACGCCCGACGAGATGCGCTATGCGCACAACCCCTATGTCCATCAGTTCATCACCGGGGCCGCGCACGGCCCGATCACGGAAGGCCAGAGCTCTATCGTTAAAAACAGTATAGATTAAGGAGAGCCCCATGGCAGACAGAGCGCGGAGCGTCGAGTTCAAGGTTGGGTTGTTCGTCTTTCTCGGGCTGGTCGTATTGGTCTGGTTCGTCCTCTTGATCGGCGACTTCAAGCTGATGAGGGTGGGGTACCGGATCAACGTCGCCTTCGGTTTTGCCAACGGCATCAAGGTGGGCGCTCCCGTGCGCATCGCCGGCGTGGACAAGGGCGAGGTCAAGGAGATCGCGCTCTCCCATGACGCCGACAACAAGCCCCTGATCACGATCTCGGCCTGGATCGACGGCGACGCCAAGGTCCCCTCCGATTCGCGCGCCTGGGTCAACACATTGGGGCTCCTGGGAGAGAAGTATCTGGAGATCATTCCCGGCGAAGCCTATGGGACGCCGTTGCCGGAAGGAGGCCTGCTCAGGGGGGAGGACCCGACCTCTGTCCAGGAGGTGACGGATCTGACGAAGGATATCGCGCTCCAGGCCAAAGACACGCTGGCGAGCCTCCAGGACGTCCTGGGTTCGCTGGACGCGGTCCTGGGCGATGTGCAGGAAGGACGGGGGACCGTCGGCAAGCTTTTCACGGACGCATCCCTCTATACGGATATCGAAGAGATGTTCGCGGACCTGAAGCTCCATCCGTGGAAACTCTTGTACCGCCCCAAAGGGGTCCAATAGCCAAAAGGAACGCAGACCCGTTAAGGTCGTCGCACGATGAGGCCCACCACAAAAACGAAGTCGGCTTTTGTCTGTCAAAGCTGCGGTTTCAGCTCACCGAAGTGGTTAGGCAAGTGCCCTGATTGTTCCAGCTGGAATACGTTCGCGGAAGAGGAGGTCGTGCCGGCGCCGCGCCGCACGGCGTCGGCCGCGGCGCCCGCGCCCCTGCCCGTGCTCCTGCGCGACGTCGTCGCCGAGGAGCGCTCGCGCTTGAAGGTGGGCATCGGCGAGCTCGACCGGGTCCTGGGCGGAGGGATCGTGCCCGGGTCGGTCACGCTGATCGGCGGCGATCCGGGCATCGGCAAGTCGACCATGGCGCTGCAGCTGTGCCACGAGCTGGCCCGGCAGGGCAAAAAGATCTTGTACGTGAGCGGCGAGGAGTCGGTCCAGCAGACCAAGCTGCGGGCCGCGCGCCTGGGCGCCGGCTCAGGAGAACACTTTTTCATCGTCAACGCCCTGGACATCGAGCAGATCCTCGGCATGATCAGGAAGGCCGTGCCGGATTGCGTCGTCGTCGACTCGATCCAGGTCGTGTACCACGCCTCGTTGAGCGCGAGCGCCGGCAGCGTGAGCCAGGTGCGTGAGTGCGCGGCGCTCCTGACGCAGATGGCCAAGCAGACGGGAATCAGCGTCTTTCTCATCGGTCACGTCACCAAAGAGGGGACCCTGGCCGGCCCGCGCGTCCTGGAGCATATCGTCGATACGGTCCTCTATTTCGAGGGCGAGCGTTTCTCCCATTACCGGATCCTGCGGGCCTTCAAGAACCGCTTCGGCTCCACGAACGAGGTCGGCGTCTTCGAGATGGCCGCGCAGGGGCTCCGGGAGGTCGCCAACCCTTCGCAGATATTCTTGAGCGAGAGGCCGCAGGGGGCGGCGGGCACGACCGTCGTGCCGGTCCTGGAGGGAAGCCGGCCGATCCTCGTCGAGATCCAGGCGCTCGTGACGAAGGCGAGCTTCGGCGTGACGCGGCGCAAGGCCCAGGGGATCGACTATAACCGGTTGAGCCTGCTCGCCGCGGTCCTCGAAAAGAAGCTACGCCTCAGACTTTTTGATAAGGATGTCTTTGTGAACGTCGTCGGCGGCATGAAGACCGACGACCCGGCGGTGGACCTCGCGGTCTGCGTCGCCATCGGCTCGAGCCTGTACGACAGGCCCGTGCCGACGGACACCGTCGTGCTGGGCGAGGTGGGGCTGGCGGCCGAGGTGCGCAGCGTCTCGCACCTCACGCCGCGCCTGAGCGAGGCACGGAAGCTCGGCTTCAGGAGATTCTTGCTGCCCCGCTCCAACAGCGCACCGGCCGGCCAAAAGGGGGGCGGCGTTGCGATCGCCGTTGCGGGCGTCTCCGGCGCCTTTCGCGCCTTGTGGCCTGATCTATCGTCGGACGCGGTCCCGCGTCCGTGAAGCGCCTGTATCATAGCGTCCTGTCATAACACGGGGAGGATCACCATGAACATGACCTTATTATTCGTCCGAGTTCTTTTTCTCGTCTGCTGCACGCTGGTCGGCTTCCAGGTGGGCGATGCCAACAACATCAACGTCCTGGTGACGACGCTCGCCGGTTTCGGCATAGGCCTCTTGATCATGATCCTCGAGGTGGGGATGCGCGGCGTCTCCGTGCGGGGCTTGTCCAGCGCCGTCTTCGGCCTCGTCCTGGGGTTGGTCATCGCGCGCCTGTTGACGCAGGCCCTCTTCACGCTCTTCCCCCTCGATACCTCCATGTCGGATGTCACCGCGTACCTCTTGACCCTCTCCTTCTCTTATATCGGGATGGCGATCGCCCTGCGCGGCCGCGACGAGTTCAACCTGATCATCCCGTATGTCAAGTTCCGGCGTACGGACCAGGTGGCCGACACGGTGCTTCTGGACACGAGCGCGATCATCGACGGGCGTATCGCGGACATCATCAAGTCGAGCTTTCTGGAGGCGCGGATCGTCGTGCCGCGTTTCGTGTTGAAGGAGCTGCAGGTGATCGCCGACTCCGCCGATGCCGTCAAGCGCCAGCGCGGCCGCCGGGGCCTGGAGGTCCTGCACATGATGCGCAGCGACAGCCGCTTCAATCTGATGATCCACGAGGAAGACTTTTCGGAGATCGCGGACGTCGACGCCAAGCTGGTGAAGCTCGCCAAGGTCCTGGAGGCGCGCATCGTCACCGTCGACTTCAACCTCAACCGGATCGCGGAGCTGCAGAACGTCAAGGTCCTGAACATCAACGAGCTGGCCAACTCGCTGCGCGCCGTCGTCTTGCCGGGCGAGTCCATCGAGGTCAAGCCCATGAAAGAAGGCAAGGAGCACAACCAGGCGGTGGCGTATCTCGAGGACGGGACGATGGTGGTCGTCGAGGACGCGCGGCGTTTCATCGGCCAGACGGTCAAGGTGATGGTGACCTCCGTTCTGCAGACGCAGGCCGGCCGCATGGTCTTTGCCAGGCCGGAGACCACAGGGCGATGAGCAGGATCACGGCCCTGGTGCCGGCGGCGGGGGTGGGGGCGCGCATGAACGCTGCGTCTGCCAAGCCCCTCTTGGCGCTCAAGGCCCGGCCCATCGTCCTCTATGCCCTCGAGACGCTCCAGCAGCATCCCTTGATCGAGGAGATCGTTCTGATCTTTCACAAGGAGCGCCTCGAAGAGGCGCGGGCCCTCGTGAAGAGGTATAAGCTGTCCAAGGTGGTCCGGGTCATCGCGGGCGGGGCCACGCGCAAGGACTCGGTCCGTAACGGCCTGGAGGTCGTGCCCCACCGCACCGAGCTCGTCGTGATCCACGACGGGGTCAGGCCCTTCGTCGATGAGGCGAGCATCACGCGCGTGATCGAGGCCGCGCGGGAGGGCGGGGCCGCGGTCCTGGGCGTGCCGGTGAAGGCGACGGTCAAGAGGGTGGACAGGCGCCAGGAGGTGGACGCGACCCTCCGGCGCGACGAGCTCTGGGAGATCCAGACGCCTCAGGTCTTTGAGCGCGAGCTCATCCAGAAGGCCTACCTGCGCGCACACCGGACCGCCGCGCCCGACGACGCCGCGCTCGTCGAGTTGATGGGCAAACGCGTCCGGGTCGTGATGGGTTCCTATTTCAACATCAAGATCACGACCCCGGAAGACATGGTCCTCGCTGAGGCGATCGCCGCCTTCCGCGCCCTGGAGACGTGAATTAAGCATCGTTGCGGCCGGCACGACCATTGCCCTTCTCGGGTATGCTCGTCCGGCCCCACCGAGGCCGGACTTCGCTCCGTGTTCGCTCGCCTCCGCTCTCGCGGGAAGGCAAGTGGCGGCGAACCGTGGCCGCTCCGGCGGCGAACAGGCCCCTCGAAGGGCAATGGTCGTACCGGCCGCTAAGCACAGCTTATTATGGAAACGGACGTGAGGGTGGGGATCGGGTATGACATCCACCGCTTTGCGCGGGGGCGCAAGCTCGTGCTGGGAGGGGTCACGGTCCCGTACAAGAAAGGGCTCCTGGGGCACTCGGATGCGGATATCGTCGTGCATGCGGTCTGTGATGCGCTTTTGGGTGCTGTCGCGCGGGGCGATATCGGAAAGCACTTTTCGGATTCGGACAAGAGATATAAGGGGATCTCAAGCCTTGTCTTGCTCGGGCGCGTGGCCGGGATGTTGAAGAAGGCCGGTTACCGGGTGGGTAACGTCGATGTGATGTTGTTGTTGGAGGCTCCCCGCATCAGCGGGTACCGGCGCCGGATGTGCGCGAACGTGGCGCGGGCGCTGGGCGTCGGCGCCGGCCGCGTGAGCGTCAAGGCGACGACCCAGGAAGGCGTGGGCGCGATCGGCAGGAACGAGGCGGCGGCGGCGTATGCCGTGGCCGCGGTCTATAAAGGCCCCGTGCCGCAGGGAGGAAAGGGGTAGCTCTATGTTATGCCTTTTACAGATATTGCTGGTCGGGACCATCCTGGTCCTGGCGTGGATCGTCTTCCTCTTGATCGTGTTCCGCCGGGAGATCGACGCGATCTTCGAACGCGACCCGGCGGCCCGCAATCCCCTGGAGGTGGTCCTTTCTTATTCGGGCCTGCACGCCGTGGTCTACCACCGTTTTGCCCACGCGCTTTTCAAGGCGCGCGTGCCCCTTGTCCCGCGGCTTGTCTCGCAGGCGGCCCGTTTCCTGACGGGGATCGAGATCCACCCCGGCGCCGATATCGGCGAGGGGCTCTTCATCGACCACGGGATGGGGGTCGTCGTCGGCGAGACGACGGTGATCGGCAAGAACGTCACGCTCTTTCAGGGCGTGACGCTCGGGGGGACCGGCAAGGAAAAAGGCAAGCGCCATCCGAACATCGGCGACAACGTGGTCGTGGGCACCGGCGCCAAGGTCCTGGGCAACATCACGATCGGCGACAACGCCTACATCGGGGCGAACGCCGTGGTCCTGAAGGACGTGCCGGCCAACTCCACGGTCGTCGGCGTGCCGGGCCGCATCACGAAGCAGGAGGGACGCAAGATCGACGTCGCCCTCGACCACATCCATGTCTTCGATCCCATCAAGCAGGCGCTCGAAGAGCTGGAAGAGCGCATCAGGACGCTCGAAAAAAAGAAATAACATGACCCTGTCTTTTTACAACTCCCTGACGCGGGAAAAGGAGCCCTTTACGCCCTGCGTCCCCGCCGAGGTCAAGATGTACACCTGCGGCGTGACGGTGTACGACGAGTGTCACGTCGGCCACGCGCGCAGCCTCTTCATCTTCGACGCCTTGAAGAGGTACCTGGAGTACCGCGGCTACGAGGTGAAGCTCGTGCGCAACATCACGGACGTCGACGACAAGATCATCAACCGGGCCCTGCAGGAGAAGGCGGGGTTCGACGCCATCCGCACGCGCTACCTTCAGGCCTACGAACGCGACCTGAAGGCGCTGGAGATCGACAAGGCGGACTTTGAGCCCTGCGCGACCGACAACGTCGTGTACATGATCGATCACGTCAAGCGTCTGGAGGCCAAGGGGATGGCTTACGCCGTCGACGGCGACGTCTACTTCTCGGTGCGCTCGTTCTCCTCTTACGGCCGGCTTTCAGGGCAAAGCATCGATGAGATGCTGACGGCCGTGCGCATCGAAAAGGACGACAAGAAGCGCGACCCCCTGGACTTCGCGCTCTGGAAGAGGTCGAAGGAGGGGGAGCCCTCCTGGAAGAGCCCGTGGGGACCGGGCCGGCCGGGGTGGCACATCGAGTGTTCGACGATGAGCATGCGTTTTTTAAGGACCGAGACGCTCGACATCCATGCCGGCGGCCGGGACCTCATCTTTCCGCATCACGAGAACGAGATCGCGCAGGCCGAGGCCCTCACCGGCAAGCCCTTTGCCAAATACTGGATCCACCACGGCCTTTTGACGATCGACGGCCGAAAGATGTCGAAGTCCCTGGGCAACTTCGTCACCATCCAGGACGCGCTCAAGAAGGTGGCACCCAACGTCCTCAAGCTCTTTTTTTTGCAGGCCCACTACCGCTCCCCCATGGACTTCACACTGGGGGGCCTGACGAAGACGGGCAAGGCCTTTGAGAAGATACAGACCTTTGTCGATCGCGTCCAGCTCATCCAGGACCAACAGGGTCTCTCCGGTGCGGGGGAGGACGCCGGCGCGCCGGATGAGGAGATCGTGGAGCGACGGCAACGATTTGAGGAGGCCGTCGATGACGACTTCAACACGGCCCAGGGGGTGGCTGTCCTCTTCGACCTCGTGAACCTCGGTAATACGTTCTTGGACGCCGGGGACCAGAGGGCGGCGGCGCAGACGGGCCGGGCGCTCGTCACGCTGGCCGCGGCCGTCGGATTGAAGCTGCAGCCGACCCATCGGACGCGGCAGGCGGCGGGCGGGCAGCGCATCAAGGTGGCGGACCCGTCGAAGATGACCATCACCGAAGCGGCGGCCGGGGAGCTGTTGGCCGAGCGCCGGGCCGCGCGCCGGCGCAAGGACTTCCGGCGCGCCGACGAGATACGCGATCATCTGGCGCAGCAGGGCATCGTCATCGAAGATACGGAAACGGGCGCATGAAACGCGGATTTTTTATCACCTTCGAAGGGGCGGAAAAGAGCGGCAAGAGCACGCAGGCGCGCCTCTTGTGCGCGTACCTGCGGCGCGAGGGACACAGGCCGCTCTTTATCCGTGAGCCGGGCTCGACCGTCATCGGCGAAAAGATCCGGCGGCTCTTGCTCGATAAGCGCAACGGCCGCATGTCGGTCACGGTGGAGATGCTGCTTTACATGGCGGCCCGGGCCCAGATCGTCGAAGAGGTCATCCGGCCGGCCCTGGCGCAGGGCAAGACCGTCGTCTGCGACCGGTTCCTGGATTCGACGATCGCCTATCAGGGTTTTGGCTGCGGCCTGGCCGTCGGGCCTATCCGGCATCTCGGCCGCCTCGTCACCGGAGGTCTCACCCCGGACCTGACGCTCTTGCTTGATTTCCGGCAGAGCGGGGAACATCTTAAGAACGAAAAGGCGCGCGACCGGATCGAGGCGCGTCCGGACGCCTTCCACCGGCGCGTGAAGAAGGGCTACAAGACCCTTGCCGCGCAGGAGTCCCGGCGCATCAGGGTCGTGCGCGTGCGTGATGACCGGTACGCCACACAGGCGCGCATCCGCGCCCTCGTCGATATATGTCTTTCAGGGAGATCGTCGGCCAAAGGGAAGCGGTAGGATTCTTGCAAGCCGCTTACGGGAGCGGGCGCCTGGCGCACGCGTATCTTTTCGTCGGGCCCACGGGCGTGGGCAAGGCCAAGGCCGCCCGCGCCTTTGCGCAGCTGCTTTTGTGCGAGCGGCCGCAGGAGCAGACCGCCTGCGGGACGTGCGCGGCGTGCGGCAAGGTCGCGGCGGGCCGGCATCCCGACCTGAAGGTCCTGGAGCCTGACGGGGAGTTCATCAAGATCGAGGCGGTCCGCGAGGCCGGACGGTTCGCGGGCCTTAAGCCCTTTGAAGGCCGGCATAAGGTCCTGATCCTTGATCCGGCCCACGCGATGAACGAGGAGGCGGCCAATGCCCTCCTGAAGACCTTGGAGGAACCCGCTGCGCAGACGACGCTTATCCTGACCGCCGAGGACATCCGCCGGCTGCCGGGGACGGTCGTCTCCCGCTGCCAGCGTGTCCTCTTCGGGGCCTTGGCGCCGCAGGAGCTTCAGGCGCTCCTCGTCGAGCGGCTGGGGATGGAGCGCGGTGCGGCCGTCACGCTGTCGCGGCTTTGTGGCGGCAGCGCCGGGGAGGCCATGCGGTTCTACGAAGACGCGGTCCTCGCCCGGCGCGATTCCCTGTTGCAGTTTCTCTCCAGTGAGGGACCGATGAAGGAGGCCGGGGTGTTGACCGGCGACCGGGAGGGCACGCTGCGTCTGTTGCGGGCGCTGGCGATATGGTACCGCGATCTCTTGGCGTTGAAGGTCTCCGGGTCCGCAGAACTTTTGATGCAGCCGGACGCCGGCGCCGCGCTGGAGCGCGCCGGCCGGCAGATGCCGACATCCGCTATCCTTCGGTCGCTGGCGGTGATCGCCCGCACGAGCCAGGATGTCAGATATCACGCGAACATGCGCCTGGCCCTTGAAGAGATGAGGACACAATTATGGACGTTATCGCACACGTAAGACTGCGGGACATGGGGCCGGTCATCTGCTACCGGGCCCATGACATGACCCTGAAGAACGGGGACACGATCATCGTCGAGGTGGACCGCGGCACCGATTACGGCCAGGTGGCCACGGACCCCGTCCTGGTCGAACAAACGGACCCGTCGGTCAAGAAGATCGTCCGGTTGGCGACCGAGAAGGACCTGCGGCAGATCGAGGAGAACCGCCAGCGGGCCAAGGACGCCTCGCGCACGTGCGCCCGCAAGATCGGCGAGCACAAGCTCGAGATGAAGCTTGTCGGCGCCGAGTACGCCTTCGACCGCTCCAAGATGCTCTTCTACTTTACGGCCGAAGGACGGGTGGATTTCCGCGAGCTCGTCAAGGACCTCGCGAAGGCGTTCCGGGCGCGCATCGAGCTGCGCCAGATCGGCGTGCGCGACGAGGCCAAGATGCTCGGCGGGTTCGGACCGTGCGGCCGCGAGCTGTGCTGCTGCCGGTTCCTGAGGGACTTCGAGCCCGTCACCATCAAGATGGCCAAGGACCAGAACCTGTCCCTCAATCCGCCGAAGATATCGGGTCTCTGCGGCCGCCTCATGTGCTGCCTCTCCTACGAGCACAAGTTCTATAAGGAGGTGTCGCGCGGCCTGCCGCGCGAAGGCGAGCGCATTGACACGCCGGAGGGGCGCGGTAAGGTCTCTTCCGTCAACATCTTCAAGCGTCAGGCGGCGGTCCTCCTGGAGGATGGCAAGATGATCCACCTTTTATTCCCGGCGGCCGCCGGCCGGCCGAAGGTCCTCAAAAAGGAAGCATGATCCCGAAGGCCTATTACGTCACAACGCCCATTTATTACGTCAACGGCCTGCCCCACATCGGCCACTCCTACACGACGATCGCCGCGGACGTTCTGGCGCGCCACAAGCGTCAGAACGGCTTCGTGACGTTCTTCCTGACGGGGACGGACGAGCACGGCCAGAAGGTCCTGAAGGCCGCCCAGGAGAAGGGGGTAGGGCCCCAAGAGTTCGTCGACGGGATCATCCCGCGTTTCAAGGAGCTGTGGGCCAAGCTCGACATCCGGTATGACGACTTTATCCGCACGACCGAGCCGCGCCACGTGCGCTGCGTCCAATATGTCCTGGACCAGATCCACAAGAAAGGCGACCTCTATGAAGGTCATTACGAAGGATTATACTGCGTTCCCTGTGAGGTCTTCTGGACCGACGCCCAGGCGCCGGACCGCGTGTGTCCGGACTGCCGCCGGCCGGTGGAGCGCATCAAGGAGACGAATTATTTCTTCCGGATGTCCAAGTATCAGCAGTGGCTCATCGGGCATATCGAGTCCCACCCGGGCTTCATCCGGCCCGTGTCCCGGCGCAACGAGGTCTTGAGCTTCCTGCGGGAGAACGCATTGAACGACCTGTGCGTCTCCCGGCCCAAGGCGCGGCTCGCGTGGGGCATCCCGTTGCCATTCAGTCCGGACCACGTGACCTATGTCTGGTTCGACGCCCTCGTCAACTATATCAGCGCGCTCGGTTACCCCGACGACACAAAGAAGATGGCGACCTTCTGGCCCGAGGCCCTGCACCTGATCGGCAAGGACATCCTGCGCCAGCACGCGGTCTTCTGGCCCATCATGCTCCACGCGATGGGGCTGGCCCCGCCGCGCATGATCTTTGCGCACGGCTGGTGGCAGGTGGGCGAGGAGAAGATGTCCAAGAGCCGCGGGAACGTCGTGGACCCCCTGGCCGTGATCGACACGTTCGGCATCGACGTCTACCGTTACTTCCTCCTGCGCGAGGTGCCCTTCGGCCTGGACGGCGTCTTTTCACGGACGTCGCTCATCAAGCGTTTCAACGGCGACCTCGCCAACGACCTGGGCAACCTCGTGTACCGCTCCGTCACCATGGTCGAGAAGTACTGTGCCGGCAGGGTGCCCGCGCTGCGCGAGACGGATGCCGATGCGTACGCCGCCGGGAAGATCCTGCCCAAGCTCAAGACGCTGCCGCAGGATGCCGCCGCCCGGCTCGACGACCTGGATTTCATCGGCGCCCTCGAGGCGGTCTGGGCGTTGATCAGTGCCTGCAACAAGTACGTCGAGGAGGCCAAGCCCTGGAACCTGAAGAAGGAGGGCCGCACGAAGGAGATCGAGGTCTTCCTTGCGGTGCTGGTCGTCTCCCTGCGGGCCGTGGCACGTGAGCTGGCCCCCTTCATGCCGGGCACCGCAGCGAAGATCCTCGACCAGGCGGGCGGGGACGCGGTCAAGAAGGCCGCGCCCCTCTTCCCGCGCATCGAAGCCGAGTAGAGTTCGAACATTTCCGGACGGGGCTTCCTCCCCCGTCAGACGAAGTTTTTCGCCGTCGGCTACGGTTTGCGACGCGCTGCTCGGCGACATAAAGCTTCGCCTGTGCACGCGTCGCAAATCCTTGCCGACGTTTGCCGAAAAACTTCTTATTGTCTGACGGGGGAGGAAGCCCCATCCGGATATCTGCAAACGCTGCGATGCTCATCGATACGCACTGTCATCTGGATTTTCCGCAGTTTGACGCGGACCGCGACCTGGTCGTGGAGCGGGCCGCGCAGGCCGGCGTCAAGACGATCGTCAACGTGGCCTCGAGCCTGAAGGCCAGCCGCGACGCCGTGGCGCTCGCCGAGAGGTTTCCCGGCGTCTTTGCCACTATCGGCATCCACCCGCACGACGCGCAGGAGTGCGACGAGGCGGCGTTCGCCGAGATCCGGAGGCTGGCGCAGGCCAAAAAGGTCGTGGCCATCGGCGAGGTGGGGCTGGACTTCTACCGTAACCTCTCGCCCCAGAAGGACCAGGAGAAGGTCTTTGAGCGGTTCATCGTCCTTGCCCGGGAGACGAAGCTGCCGCTGATCGTCCACACGCGCATGAGCCATGAGCGCGCCTTTGAGATACTGCAGGGTCACCGGGCCGCGGGGTTGCCGGGTGTCGTGGTCCACTGTTTTTCGGGCGACACGGCCTTTTTGACGCGCTGCCTCGATGCCGGCTTTTTCGTCTCGTTCACGTGTAACGTCACGTACCGCAAGGCCGATGCGCTGCGCGCCGTCCTGGCTCACGTGCCCCTCGAGCGGCTCTTTCTCGAGACCGATGCGCCGTTCCTGGCGCCGGAGGGCCGGCGCGGCCAGCGCAACGAGCCGGCGTACCTGCCGGCCCTGGCCCAGGAGGCCGCCCGCGTCATGCGTGAAGACCTGGGCGCCGTCTGCGAGAAGACGACGCAGAACGCCAAGGCTTTTTTCCGGCTGTGACCGGTTTCCAGGCCCTTGGGGGAGATAGTTTTCAAGCCGTTGGGGAAAGCGTATATGGGAGACCCGATCCCTGTTTCTCTGGCGCGTTGCCGGACGTATGAGACCCTCGAGGTGGAGGCCGCGGTGCGCCGGGCCGTTGATGCCCTCGGCGGTATCCGCGCCTTTATCCGTCCGGGCGAGCGCGTCCTGGTGAAGCCCAACCTCTTGACGGACGCCTTGCCTGAGGCCGGGGTGGATACGCATCCCGAGGTGCTGCGCGCGGTCCTGCGCTGCATCAAGGCCGTGACCCCGCACATCGTCTGCGGGGACGCCCCGAGCGTCTGGGGCAAGAGGAGGGACGTCGACCGTGTCTATGAGGTCTCGGGCATGCGCCGGGTCTGCGACGAGGAGGGGGTTCAGATGGTCTATTTCAACATCCCCCGCCTGCGCGGCCGGTATCCTTTGACGGACTGGCTCGAGAAGTGCGACCGCGTCGTCAGCGTGTCGAAGTTCAAGACGCACGGCTTCACCGTCCTGACCGCCGGGATCAAGAACTGTTACGGCTTTGTCGTCGGGATGAACAAGATGAAGATCCACGGTGAGTCTCCCTGCCCGCAGGACCTGTGCCGCGCCCTCGTCGACATCTATGAGCTGTGCCGGCCGCACCTCAACATCTGCGACGGTATCGTGGCCATGGAAGGGGAGGGGCCGGGGTCGAGCGGGACATTGAGGACCATGGAGCTGGTCGCGGCGAGTCCTGACGCGCTGGCGCTGGACATGGTCCTGGCGCAGATCATGGGATTGGAGCCGGACGCTATCCCGACGAACCGCGAGGCGATGCAGCGGGCCCAGGCCTCCGGCAGGACCCTTGATGTCGCGGCCTGCGGCGCGCCGCTCGCGTCTTTTGTGGTGAAAGATTTCGTTCTGCCGCGCACGACTTTTTTCCACCGCGCCCCCCGTTGGCTGCTGGGGGCGGCCAAGACGCTGCTGCGTTTGAGGCCGGTGATCGACCCTGCGTACTGCCGCGTCTGCGGCGTGTGCCAGAAAGGGTGTCCGGCCTCAGCCATCGACAACAGGGGCGGCCGCATGGTGATCGATGCCCAGCGGTGTATCCTGTGCCTGTGTTGTCAGGAGCTGTGTCCGCACCATGCGGTCTCCATAAAAAAGAGCCTTTTTCTGCGCTTGATGGGGTCGTAAGGAGCCTGAGCCATGCCGCGCATCTTCGTCGAACCGGTCCGCTGGAAGGCCGACCGTCTGGAGGTCCTGGACCAGACGCAGCTGCCCTGCCGGCACGCGTACGTGACGTGCCGGTGCGCCCGCGACGTCTGGGGAGCGATCAAAAAGCTCAAGGTCCGCGGGGCGCCGCTTATCGGTATCGCCGCGGCTTACGGTTTTCTGTTGGGGATGCATAAGAAGATCAAGGCGCGTCCCGACGCCGACCTCCGTGCAGAGGCCGGGCGCCTGTGCGCGTATCTGGCGTCGAGCCGGCCCACGGCCGTGAACCTTTCCTGGGCGCTTCGCCGGATGCACGATGTCTTCCTGCGCACCGCGTCCCGGCCGCCCGGGCGGCGGGTCAAGGCCTTGCGTGATGAGGCCGGCCGCATCCACCGGGAAGATGTCGAGATGTGTTTTCGCATGGCCGGCCACGGCGCGCGGCTCGTGCGCTCCGGTGACAGGCTCTTGACGGTGTGCAATGCCGGAGGTCTGGCGACGAGCGGCTACGGGACGGCGCTGGGCGTCTTCTACCGCGCCCGGGAACAGGGCAAGCGCATCAAGGTCATTGCGTGCGAGACGCGGCCGCTCCTGCAGGGGGCGCGCCTGACGACGTGGGAGCTCCTGCGCAACAGGATCGACACGACCCTGATCTGCGACAACATGGCGGCGCGTCTCATGCAGCAGGGCCGCATCCGGGCGGTCTTTGTCGGCGCGGACCGGGTGGTGGCCAACGGGGACCTGGCCAATAAGATCGGCACGTACATGCTCGCCGTGTGCGCGGCCCGCCACCGCATCCCGTTTTACGCCGTGGCGCCGTTCTCGACATTCGATCTCTCCTTGCGCCGCGGCGCGGACATCCCCATCGAGGAGCGCGATCCCGCCGAGGTGACGTCGCTGTACTTCAAGCGGCCGATCGCGGCGCGCGGGGTCCACGTCTACAACCCGGCCTTTGACATGGTGCCGGCGCGGCTGGTGACGGCGATCATCACGGAAAAGGGCGTCCTGCGCCCGCCTTTTGTCCGCAATATCAGGAAGATGTATGGCCCAGCCGGCAAGAGACCGTGAGACCGTGATCGTCGAGCGCCTGGCGCGGCGTTTCAAGAGCCGCGCCCCCGGCGTCGTCGTGGGCATCGGGGATGATGCGGCCGTGATACGCCGG
>Ga0307419_10000063_pt1 | contig 38991 bp, 35 predicted proteins | sample SalMarWE160230MG_2_FD_202512 | JGI IMG/M metagenome (GOLD analysis project Ga0307419, IMG submission 202512) | Salt marsh sediment microbial communities from the Plum Island Ecosystem LTER, Massachusetts, United States - WE1602-30 | ecosystem: Environmental > Aquatic > Marine > Intertidal zone... | reverse complement strand
CGCGGCGAAGCTGTAGACCACGACGGGCGCCGCACGGAGCAACAGGTCGAGTCGCTTCCGCGCGCGTTCGCGTGCGTCTTCGGCCTCCTTGCGTTCGGTGATGTCGGTCCATGACCCGACGATTTCGATCGGATCGCCGTCGGCGTTTCGCACCACATGCTGGCGGTCGTTCACCCAGAAATAGGTGCCGTCGGGCCGGCGAATGCGGTATTCGAGCGCGCTGTCGCCCGCCAATATGTTGGCGATCCAGTCATTGATGCGCGGGATATCGGAAGGGTGAACGTAGTCCTGCCACAGGTAGGGATTGTTCATGTACTCCTGCGGGGTGCATCCGAACAGCTTGTTGACGCCTTCGCTTACGAAGGTCGGGCTGAGATCGCCGCTGGCCGAACGGCAGTAGAGGACCGCCGGTGAGGCGTTAAGCATCACGGTCAGCCGTTTGCGCGCGGCTTGCTCGGCTCGATCCGCGACCTCCCGTTTGCGCGCCCGATCGAGTTCGTCCAGCATCTCGTTGAACGCCCCCGCCAAATGGCCGATCTCGTCCTTGCTCTCGTAGTTCACCCGGTGGCTATAGTCCTTTGTTTTCCGGACGCGGTTTGCCAACTCTTCGAGCCGCGCAAGGGGATGCACGATGCGCCGGTGCGTGAGGACGGCGAGCAGGATGCTGAACGCGGCGAGGGTGCCCATGAGAAGAAGACTCCAGTAAAGCCTTCCCACGAGATTGCCGATGCGTTGGTCCAGGAGCTCCTCCAGATCGGCGAGCCCCCCGGTCCACGCAGAGAGCGTGTCCTCGACTGCGTTCCTCCACAGAGGATTGAGCGAGGCGCGATCAAACGTCTCCGATTGGGTCAAGCTTTCATCGACGCTGCCGAGATAGGCGGTCACGCTGGACAGCATCACGGCTATGGGCGCCTCAACACGCTGCCGTAGGGTTCCGCTTTCGTCACCCCGGAAAGCGGAGGTCAAGTTTTGTGCAATCTCCTCCGCCGTCGATCGGGCCATCGCGACGCGGGTGATGAGACGAGTTTTGTCGTCCGGGGTGGTGATGGGTGCGGAAGTACTGGCCAAGCTCCAGACGTCGCCGAGTTGGCTGAGCAGCTTGGGGATTTGGCGCACCAAATTATCTTGCAGATAGTAGCTGTCGAGTTCGGGATCGAGCGCGAGATTGGAGTTGTCGCCGACGCGCAAGATCAATTCCTTGGTCTTGACCAAAGCCTCGGCAACAAGGGCTCGCTGCGCATCTCCCGTCACTTGGCCGGATCCAAGCCTGCGTAGCGTCTTTGCCAGCGACTCTTGAAGTGGCGCGCTCCGCAGCGCCCCCGCCGAGGCCGTCTCCGCGTCGGCGAGTAATTCTAGGGCCTTGCCGGTGACCGGCGCGGATGTGGTGCGGTTGGGCGGATCGAACAGGAGCGCGGCATAAACGCCCTGGATCGGCTCGATGTAGCGGACACCGTCGAGCTCTTTACGGGTAAAATCGATGGCAATCTGCTTTTCGGCGACAGTGCTATAGATCGCCACGGCAATCGCGATGACGAACGCGCTGCAAAGCAGAAAGAGCTTTCTCCTGGTGCTTAGGTCTCTCAACATGACGCAGCTCGGCGCGCGGACATCGCGGCTTGGAATTTGAGAGAAAGTTCTTCCACTTAGCCTTCCAGGCCGCAATCGAATAAGCAAGCTCAGCCCGGCGCCAACCGCTAAGTGGCGGAAACTTAGCCGAAAAGTGCAGGCCCAAGGGGGCCGCGGCGGCTTTTTCGCGCCTCGGCCGATTGTCCCGAGCCTTGCCGAAAGTCTCGGCAGTGTTGCCGCGTTGCTCTATCGGGGTTGCCCCGCAACGCATAGGCTAAATTAACGCTTGCGATTCGTTTTGCTGCGGTGCAATATAGCAGGTGCGAAATAGCCGGATCGCTGGCAGGCGTGATGTGCTCCGTAAATGTGCCGAGAGGCTTGTTTTAGCAGCCGGTTTTTAAGTGTTCAGGGAATACTGAACCTCAAGCGATTTGTTTCGCGTTGCAACATGGAGGATGCGTCAAGGGCAAGAGTCCGGTCCACAGCAGGGCCGGGGAGAGCAGTAAGCGGTGCTTACCGGTCAACTCTATCAGGAGGCCCTAACGATGCTGATGAACCTCACCCGTGCCGCGGCTCTGTGCCGGTCCCGTTCGGCCAAAGCCAAGCGACAGCCGCCAACGGCACCACCCAACAACCTGAGCTGCCTGCACAGAGGGAGGGCCTAGCCATGGGCGTCAACATCCCTGCCGTGCTGGTGCTCTTCGTCTGCAAGACAATGCTTGCCGGTGCGCCGGATCAGAATGCCGCGTTTACCCAGCACGAGAATCGCGAATGGGAAACGAAGCATTCGATGATGGTGTGCCGGCGCCATGAGATCCAGCTTTACGACCCCGCCGAGGGCGTGCAGCTAGGTCCCAATCACACGCCTGTGCCGCCGCTCAATCCCAATTTCGCCATGGCGTCGCAATGCGCGCGCGCCGGGATTCGGCTCGCCATCGATTGGGACATGAGCCATAGGAACACGCCCTGGCGAGTCTGGCGCGTCGGCTGCCCCAGCCCGATCGTGGATCGGAGGACGGGAGCCGTGATTGGTTATAAACTGCCAGAGTGCGGCCACAGAGACACAGTAATCTGCGAGATAGATTCCGTGATTTAGGGCGGAGCGCCCTAAACGGAAATTATCTAGGGCGGAGTACGTGACATGCCTGTCTCGCCAAAAATTGGCGTAGGACTGGCGCTTGCCGGCGTGCTGATCGGCCTTGCCGTGCTTCAAGCCTCTTCGTCGCGGAGGCCCGGGCCGGCCGTTCAGTCCTACGGCACAACCTACTACAACGAAGAACCACCTTTTCCCCCGGTCGCGTGCAAGTCCGAGACCGAGATCCTCGGCGCGATCGGGCAGGTTCATGCCAAATACGATCAGTTTGAAGGACAGTCTCTCACCGCGTTCGAACAGCGTGCCGCTCTACTCAAGGGGTTTCCGCCGTTAAACATCGAGAAGCTCTATGTTATCACCGAGGATGACCAGCTTCGCAACGGGGAGATGGTCCTGTTCATCGGACTCAAGAGCGGCTGCGTTAAGACGGTGTTCGGCTTGTCGGCGAAGGTGTACCAAGAGATCCTGGGCGCACCCAAGGGCGCATAATACGCCTCCTGAAACAAATACCCCTACGTTCAGCGCACTGATTGGCCGGTTTGGGCTAGACTGACCACTGCAATGTCGGCGCCGGCCTCGTCAGATTTGGATCATGCGTCTCTGCCGGAGGGTTATCTCCTCTACGCAGTGGGCGATATTCATGGGCGGCTCGATTTGCTGCAAAGCCTCCTTGAGCAGATCGAGGCCGATGCGAGAGGGCAGGTGCATGCAAGCAAGCGCGTGCTCGTCTTTCTCGGCGATTATGTGGATCGGGGACCCGACAGCCGGAGCGTGGTCGAAGAGCTGATAGCCAATCCGCTTCAAGGCTTCGAGGCGCATTACCTCAAGGGAAATCACGAGGCCATTCTGCTCGACTTCCTTGAAGAGGAGCGGCACCTCCGCAATTGGCTGGTCAATGGCGGTCAGGCGACGATGCAGTCCTACGGCGTCGATACCGACGCGCTCGCTCGGGCCCGCGCGGGTCCTGAAACCTGGCGCAACGCCTTTGCCGAGGCAATGCCTCAGTCCCATCTTCGCTTTTTCAGGAGCCTGAAGCTGAGCGTGAGCTTCGGCGACTATTTCTTCGCCCATGCCGGCGTCAGGCCCGGCGTACCGCTTGCGGCGCAAACCGAAGAAGACCTGGTCTGGATCAGGCATCCGTTTCTCAACTACACAAGTTCGTTCGGCAAAGTCGTGGTGCACGGACATACGCCGGCGCATTTCCCGGTCGTCCGGCCGAACCGCATCGGTATCGACACCGGTGCCGTCTTCACCGACCGGTTGACGGCGCTCAGACTCCAGGATGGCGCGAGAAAGTTCCTTCACACCTGACAATTCGAATTGAGCGCAAGTCTGAAATCTATTCGGCGATGAGGCCCCGAAGTCTCTCGGTCAGGCTGGCGCCGCCCGCTTTGCGCGCGCGCCGCGCCTCTCTACGGCCGATGAATCGGCGCGCAAGACCCTTAGGCTCCTCGTCCTCCGCCGCGTCATCGGTCTGCTCGGTTTCGCCGTCTTCAGACGTAGGGCCGGGTTGGCCCATTGCGGCCGCCACGAAATCGACGCCGCGCTCGGTAGTTTCCTCCTCGGCCGCCAGTTCGGCGCCGTTTCCGTTCTGCGCCGCCTGCCAGTCCTGTTCGGGCGGGGCTTCCGCTGGAAACGCCTCTTCTTCCTCTTGCTCGACATAGACCTCGGCGACTTCGGTGACAGTCTCTGGCGATTGCACGTGCTCCAGGCCTTGCGCCCGCGCCACGGTCAGGATTTGTCCCGCTAGCTGGCTGAGCTCGCGGCGGAGAAGTGCATTTTCCTCGGCGCTTGTCTGCGCCCGAGCGAGGTCTTCTTGTGCCTTGGAGAGTTCCGCGTTCAGATGCTGGGTCTCCGCGATCGTCTGTGCGTCGCGTTTCCCCAATCCACGAGCGGAATTGCTGCCGCCTTCCAGCGCATTGCGCAAACGCTCGATATCGGCACGTTGGCTGTGCATCGTCGTGCGCGCGGTCTTCAATGCATCGGACTGAGATTCAACTGTTGTGCGCAGCTCGGCATTGACGGATTCCAGCTCGGCGAGCGCCGTCCTTGCGGCTTTGAGCCGGGTGTCGAGATCGGGCAGGCGGCGTTTGATGGTCTGCTGCAAAACGCGGTTGGCGTTCTCGTTTTCCTGCAGTTGCGCTTTCGCGGAGTCGAGATCGGTATTGAGCATCGTGATTTCGACACGGCGCTTATTGGCTTCGATGAGTTCGCGCGCGGCCTTTTCCTTGGCCTTCTCCAGCTTAACCTCGACCTTGCGCAGCTCGATGGCATATTCGGCGCGAAGCTGATCCTTGTCCGCCTGGATGTCGGTCAGTGTCATCGGCATTGTCGCCTCGAGCCGGCGCGTGGTGAGCTTCACGGCGCGGTTCCACAGGGGAGGGGCGAGCATAAGCGCGAGCAGGCAGCCTGAGAAGAAGCCAAGCGCTCCATACATCAATGCGTCGATCATCGAAATCAGCGCTCCCGGTTCGGCGCCCTTTTGCGCGCCGCCGCGCACCCGGCAGACTCAGGCGAAAAATTGGCGCCAATTCGGCGCCAACCGCAAAAAGAGGGGCCTCCGCCTGGCCTCTTTAACGCTAAACTAGAACGGATTCCAGGTGGGCTCGCGAGTATATTTCAAATATCCCACATTGGCACCTAGCCTTAAGCCGACCCCTGAGCGGATCGGTGCCAGCGTCACATGATCGCGGGCAAGGAAGGTGATGCCCACCCCGCCGATAAAATAGGCCGAACCGTCGATGCCGGGGTAAGTGGCGAAGATTTCCGCAGGGCTGTAGAGGTTGTAAACCAGCACCATGGTCTTCGAGCCCTCGGCACCGAAATCGTAGCCGATGGAAGGACCCTGCCAGTAGACTTTTTGAGTGCCGGCGTCCTTGGTGTAGAGCGTGCCCTCGCCATAGCGCAAACCCGCCACGAAGGCGCCCCCGGCCTCCTCGCCGAGGATATAGCCGTTCGGCCGTCCGGAGCGCTGGAAGGCGTATTCCACGACCCGGGCAAACTCCATCGAGACCGCGCCGAAGAAGCGGTGACCGGCATTCTTGATTTCTTCCGCCGAAAACGTGTTGTCGTCTCCGGCCTGCGGTGGCGGGTAGGCTCCGCTTTGCGGCGCCCCCTCGTAAGGGGCTCCTTGATAGGCATATTGGCCTGAGGGGGGAGCGTAGGCCCCGCTCTGCGGGGCTCCCTGGTAGGGGGCGTCATAACCGTTCTGGCCGGAACCGTTCTGGCCGGAACCGTACTGACCGGAATTATACTGGCCGGAGGGAGGAGGATAGGCGGGGGCCTGATTGCCATAAGGTTGCGGCGTGATCACCATCGGGCCGTCGGCTTGTGCCAGGCGAGGGCTGTCGCCTGAGCCGTGTTGATCCTCGGCCGCGGCTGGAGCAAAAAGCGCCAAAAGGCTAAAAAGAGCCGCAAAAGCAGGAATTTTGACATGCATGGCCGTGCCTCCGAGCGAGCGTGCGACGCGCAGGGCCCCGCTCGCGAGCTTCATATTCTTCCTAAAGCGTTACCAAAGGGTGGCTTAGTTGCCGGACCGTTAAATCGCCGGGACTTCCGGAAGGGCTTTACGGACCGGCTCGGCCCCTGGCGATGAAGCTCGGATTGCGTAAGCCTTGCTCGACCTTGCCGTAGCGGAGCGGGCGGCCATCGGTATCGACCACGCTCCCGCCTGCGGCCTCCAGCACAGCTTGGCCTGCGGCGGTATCCCATTCCATGGTGGGGCCAAACCGCGGGTAGACATCGGCCTCGCCTTTGGCGATCGCCAGGAACTTGATGGAAGAGCCGGCGCTCGAACGCCCGGCGATTTTGAGCTTGGCCAGGAAGGCTTCGGTGTCGGCGTCGAGATGAGAATGGCTGACAAGGGCCGTCAGGCCCGTTTCGTTGGCGGCGCGGGCGTGTAGCGGCTTTGCGGAAAGACCCCGTAACTCGGCGCCCGCCTTGTTTGGAGAAAGCTTGACCTCGACGGCTTTGCTGGCAGCGATGGTCACGGCAAGAAGCGCTCGTGCCGGCGCATAGACCAGCCCAAATCGAGGCTGCCCGGATTCGATCAGAGCAATATTGACAGTGAAGTCGCTCCGCTTGTGGATGAATTCCTTGGTGCCATCGAGGGGGTCGACCAGAAAAAAACGATCGGGCAACGATTTCGGCGCGCCCCTGAACGTCTCCTCCGATATGACCGTCACGTCTGGCGCAAAGCCCGCCAGCGCGGCGAGAATGATCGCCTCCGACTCACGGTCGGCGCACGTCACCGGGCTCTTATCGTCCTTAAACTCGACGTCTGCCGTCCCGTAATGCTGCATGATGGCGGCGCCGGCGCGTGCCGCGGCATCGGTGAGCACCTCGGCGGCACCGGCAAAGTCGAAGCCATCGGGTTCTTTATCTGTCACCGGTGCTGTTGTCTGCGTTGGGGCTGGCAAGGCAAGATGGCTCCGGGCAAGATTGATTCGGGTCCGCCCCCTCAATGCGGCTGAGGGAAGGGGGCGCGGGGCCCGATGTAACAGAAATTTCCGCGTAAGCCACGTCATCTCCGCCTTGAAGAGAGCGGAAGCGAAGGAGAGGCCATGACCGAGCCGACGGCACCCGGCGATCTTGAGCTCGCGGCGCTCGTTTCGAGCCGCATCTGCCACGACGTGATCAATCCCATAGCGGCCATTTCCAACGGCCTGGAAATGTTGGGCGAAGATCCCGATCAGGCCATGCGGGACGCCGCCATGGATCTCATCCGCAAAAGCGCGGCGCAAGCTTCCGCCAAGCTTCAGTTTGCGCGGCTTGCCTTCGGTTCGGCCGGATCGGCGAGCGCCGAAATCGACCTCGGCGACGCCGAGAAGGTCGCCCGCGACTTCGTCGGCGGGACCGGCAAGCACGACATTGATTGGCACGGTCCGGCGGTGACCCTACCAAGGGACAAGGTCAAGCTTCTCCTCAACCTCGTGGCTCTCGGTGTCGTGGCTCTGCCGCGCGGGGGAACAATCCATGTCGAAATAGCGGGCAACCCGCCCGCGGTCAGCTTTGCCGTCAAGGCGGCGGGGAATGCGGCGCAGCTTGCCGATCAGGTGCGTGCCGTTTTGTCTGGGGCGAACGGCGAAACGCTCGATACAAGATCGATCCAGCCCTATTACGCCAAACGCATTGCTACGGCTGCCGGTATGACCCTCGCCGCCGAGGCGGGCGAGGGTGAGGTCGTATTCAGGGCATCCTGACCGGCGAGAGGAAAGCGATGCTGCGCGCATGAAACATTGCCTGGTGGTCGATGACAGTGCTGTCATTCGCAAGGCTGCGGCGGGCATCCTGGAGGAACTCTGTTTCACCGCCTCTGAAGCGGAGAACGGGCGCGACGCCTTGGATCAATGCCGCATGTCGATGCCCGATGTCGTGCTGCTCGACTGGAACATGCCGGTGATGGACGGCATTGCCTTTCTGGTCGCGTTGCGCCGGGAGCGCGGCGGCCATGCCCCTAAGGTGATCTTCTGCACGACCGAGAACGACCCTAAGCACATCACGCGCGCAATCACGGCCGGCGCCAACGAATACATCATCAAGCCGTTCGACCGCGACATCATCGAAGCGAAGTTTTATCAGGTCGGGCTGATCTAACGAGTCGGTGGCCGCCATAGCAAAATGGCCGGGGAGGGCCCCGGCCATTTGTGCGTTCGTCGTGGGACGAAGGATGCCTTATGCGGCCTCTGACTCGTCCTCAGGGTTCCGCAGCACGTAACCGCGGCCCCAGACCGTCTCGATATAGTGCTTGCCGCCGGTGGCAGCCGCGAGCTTCTTCCTGAGCTTGCAGATAAAGACGTCGATGATCTTGAGTTCCGGCTCGTCCATGCCGCCATAGAGATGATTGAGGAACATCTCCTTGGTCAACGTCGTGCCCTTGCGCAGCGAAAGCAGCTCGAGCATCTGATATTCCTTGCCGGTCAGGTGGACGCGCTGACCGTTAACGTCGACCGTCTTAGTATCGAGATTGACCTTAAGCCCGCCGGTCTGGATCACCGACTCGGCATGGCCCTTGGAGCGGCGCACCACGGCGTGGATACGCGCCACCAGCTCGTCCTTATGGAACGGCTTGGTCATGTAGTCGTCGGCACCGAAACCGAGCCCGCGCACCTTATCCTCGATCCCGGCAAGCCCGGACAGGATCAAAATGGGCGTTTGAACCTTGGCCACCCGCAGCGTCTTGAGCACCTCATAGCCGCTCATATCGGGCAGGTTCAGGTCGAGCAGAATAATGTCGTAGTCGTAGATCTTGCCGAGGTCCACGCCCTCTTCGCCGAGGTCGGTCTTATAGGCGTTAAAGCCTTCCGACTGCAGCATCAGCTCGATGCTCTGGGCAGTTGCGCTGTCATCCTCGATCAGAAGCACCCGCATATCGAAAATCCCCCGTCTCGTCGCAGTCCGGCTTATCCCCGACCCAAATAACGCCACGCCGATTGGTTAATCCGAATCAATAAATTAGTGGCCAATAGTTAACAAAAGCTTGGCCAATGGCGAGAGCCAAACATCTCTTCAGCCAAAGTTCACCATCCCGGCACGGTTATTAATTCCGGCAGCGGCGAAACGAGGCCGGCATGGTTTACCGGGCCTTAAGTCCTGTTGGCGATGATCGCCTTGATGGGCAGAAGGGTCCGATCCTGCCCAGGGGCTCTGGATCGTCCGCCAAGCGTGCGGATTAGAAAGCGTCTTCGATGGCAGGGGCCACGGCTCTGGCCTCGGGGCGGGCGATTCTTGCCCGGATCGACAGCCGGACGGGCCGGCGCGTCGCCAGCATGTCACAGGACGGACGCGTAATGTTGAGGGTACCGAGTTATGAAGTCACGGGACGCATTGATCCGCTTGAAGCGCTTCGAGATCGAGGAGAAGCGCCGTAAGGTCGTCGAAATCGAAACCATGATCGGCGACTTCAACCACATGGCCTCGGACCTCGACCGGCAGATTGCCATCGAGCAGGAACGGGCCGGTGTCTCAGACGTCAATCACTACGCCTACCCGACCTTTGCCAAGGCCGCGATCCAGCGGCGCAACAACTTGGCGACGTCGGCGGAGAACCTGGCGGGGCGGCTTGCCGCTGCGCGCGGCGATCTCGATGAGGCGTGCGAGGATCTGAAGAAGATCGAGCTTCTCGAGGAGCGCGATGCCGAACGGATGCGCCTCGAAGAGGCCCGGACGGCAACTTCCGATCTCGCGGTCACTCCCGTCCATCGCGTGGCGAGCTGATCGAGAGCCTCGGCTCCTCTGTTGAGGGGCGGGCATCTCAATGATCCGATTGTTTTCACGCTAAGGCTCCCGGGGGTAGGCTGCAATGCCATCGTTCGACGTCGTCTCTAAAACCGATCTCGCCGAGGTCGATAACGCGCTCGCCAACATGACGCGCGAGATCAGCCAGCGCTACGACTTCAAGAATTCGGCGTCGCGGGTCGAGCGTAAGGACAGCGAGATCACGCTCAATGCCGACGACGAGCTCAAGCTCAAGCAGATGCACGAGCTGCTCCAAGGCCATCTCACCCGGCGCAAGATCGATGCGCGGGTGATTGACTACAGGGAAGCCGAGAAGGCTGCCGGGCAGGCGGTCCGGCAAAAGGCGCTGATCCGCCAAGGGATCGACCGGGAGCTGGCCAGACGCCTGGTGAAAGAGGTCAAGGACGCCAAATTCAAGGTCCAGGTCTCTGTCCAAGGCGACGAACTCAGGGTCACCGGCAAGAAGCGCGACGACTTGCAGTCCGTGATCCAGCACCTCAAGGGGCTAGCGCTCGATCGGCCTCTGCAATTTGTCAATTTCCGGGATTAAGCAGCGGGGTCGGTACAGTGTCACGCGTTGTGTTTATGAGTCTGATTGCGGTCCTGATGCTCCTGTTCTTTGCGGGGTGTGGGACGCACCCAAACCTCGGTGGCGGCTCATGGCTGGGGAGCGACCCGGCGGGGACCTCGCTTAGAGCTTCGAACGAAAGCACGGGTGCCGTGACGCCTGTGCGCGCGAGCGGAATAGCAATCGCCAGTTCACAGCCGGTCGACGCCTATGTCGTGCTCGGGCACAGAGTCAAGAGCTGCTGGTTCAATGCTGTCCATCCGCTTCTGCCCCAATATGTGTACCGGGCCGATGTCAGCCCAAGCGGCCGCAAGGTGCAGATTACCATTCATCACAAGCAGGCTTCGGGACGCGCCGGTCTCGCCACCTACGCCATCTTCTTCAAGCAGGAAGGGCGCTACACGGTGGTCCTGACCCAGAATCGGGGGATGCCGCCTTATCTTGCCGCCAAGATGCAATACGACGTCGAGCGCTGGAAGCGCGGCGAGTCGAATTGCAACAGGGTCATGCCCAGAACCGCCGCGGCTCCCGCCGGGCGGTAAAGGATCAACAGTCGGGATTTAAGGCGGACTAGCCGCCGCGATAGTCCTGAACGCGGGTCGCCCGCAAGCCCGGCAGGCCGTGCTTGTCGATTGAGCGCTGCCAGCTCAGGAACTCATCGACCGTCAGCGTATAACGTTCGCAAGCCTCTTCGAGGCTGAGCAAGCCACCCCTGACCGCGGCCACGACTTCGGCTTTACGGCGGATGACCCAACGCTGAGTGTTGGGGGGCGGGAGATCGGCCACCGTCAGGGGACTGCCGTCGGGCCCGATCACATACCTCACGCGCGGTCTATAATTTTCGGTCATCGTACTCACAACCACTAACACTCTCGATGCACCAACAATCCGGGCACGCTAGCAGGCCGCATTTAAGATTTACCTAAGCTGCCCGGTAAAAGAAGCGGCAAGGAAATACTCCAAACTTGCTGAAAACAAAGGTTTCTTGCCATTTGGCTCGACCAGCCGCCTTGTCTTGCTTAACCGGCGTGTGCTGCCTATGTTCGGCGCAACTCGACAGCGGACCGGCCAAATTTGCCAAAGACCTTGCCGGCCGGCGTTGCGCGTCGATTTAACCAGGAATTTCCGTGGCTTCGGTGCAGTCTGCAATGCTTAACAACCTTCATCTTGACGGCGCCCCGGCGAACACAAGGGTGGTCGTCGCCATGTCCGGCGGGGTCGATTCTTCCGTCGTGGCGGCTCTGATGAAGGTCGAAGGCTACGAGGTGGTCGGCGTCACGCTCCAGCTCTACGACCATGGCGAGGCGGTCGGCCGCAAAGGCGCCTGTTGCGCCGGCCAGGACATTCAGGATGCGCGCCGCGTTGCCGACAAATTGCAGATCCCCCATTACGTGCTCGACTACGAGGCGCGCTTCGCCAAGGCCGTGATGGGCGAGTTCGCGGACAGCTATCTTCAGGGCGAGACGCCGGTTCCGTGCGTTGCCTGCAATCAAAAGATTAAGTTCCACGATCTTCTGGAAACGGCCTCGAACCTCGGCGCGTCGGCCCTTGCGACAGGTCATTATGTCAGGAGCGCGCCCGGTGCGCACGGATGGGAGCTGTTCCGCGCCGCCGACAAGGAGCGCGACCAGAGCTATTTTCTGTTCGCCACCACGCGCGAGCAGCTTTCCTTCTTGCGGTTCCCGCTTGGGGGCCTTGACAAGGAGGAGACGCGCAAGCTCGCGCGCGATTTCGGGCTCGGCGTGGCCGAGAAGTCGGACAGCCAGGATATCTGCTTCGTGCCGAGCGGCCGCTATACCCAAGTGATCGAGCGTCTTCGCCCGGGCGCGGCGGAAGCCGGCGATATCGTGCATATCGACGGCCGCGTTCTCGGCCGCCATGGCGGGATCATCAACTATACGATCGGCCAGCGGAAGGGGATCGGCGTCGCGGCTGAGGAGCCGCTTTATGTGCTCAAACTCGATGCCGCGTCGCGCGAGGTCGTGGTCGGCCCGCGCGAGGCATTGCGCGCGCGGCGTCTCACATTGCGCGACGTCAACTGGCTGGCCGATGAGTCTTACCAGGATTTTGCGGCGAGGGGAGTGGAGGTGCTTGCGCGCATCCGCTCAAGCGGGCCTTTGCAGCCCGCCCGATTGCACGCCGATGATGCCGGGCTCACCGTCGACCTCGTTCGCGGCGAGGACGGCGTGTCGCCCGGACAGGCTTGTGTCTTTTATGCGGCCGGAGGCGGCGGCGAACGGGTTCTCGGCGGCGGCTGGATCAAGGCCGCGGCGCAAGATACAAATTGGGCCAAGGATGGCATGGCGGTTCAGGCGGCAAAGGGCCGGACCGAAAAGCCGCTTGCGGCCGTATCGCGGTAAAGCACGCCAAGGCGGAGGTGGGAGGGCAAGGTGGCACATAAGGCGCCCGTGATGGATGCTTCCGCCGTACGTCATGCCTATCGCCGTTGGGCGCCGGTCTATGACTTCACCTTCGGGCTGGTCGCCGCGGCCGGCCGCAAGCATGCGGTCCGCATCATCAACGAGCGGGAGGGAAGCGTGCTCGAGGTGGGCGTGGGCACCGGGCTCTCGCTTCCCCGCTATGCAAGCCATCTCACCATCACCGGCATCGACCTTTCGCCCGAGATGCTGGCCAAGGCGCGCGAGAAAGTCGCGCACAAGAAGCTGAAGAATATTGCCGCTCTGCGCGAGATGGACGCCGGTGCGCTCACCTTTGCCGATGACAGCTTCGACACCGTCGTCGCCATGTATGTGATGACGGTGGTGCCTGAGCCGGAGCGGGTGATGCGCGAGCTTGAGCGCGTCTGCGCGCCCGGCGGCGAGGTGATCCTGGTCAACCATTTCAGCCAGGAGGAGGGGGTGCGCGGATGGCTTGAGCGCAAGCTCGCGCCGTTCGCCGATCTGATCGGCTGGCGGCCCGTTTTCGAGCTGGACCGGGTGCTGGTGTGCGACGATCTCCGCTTGAACGAGCGCCGGGCGCTAAAGCCGTTCGGCCTGTTCACCATGCTCCGGTTCGTCAAGCAGCCGGGCTATGGTCTGGGGCGGAGCCGCGCTCAAGCGGCGCGAGCGCCGGCGAGAACGCGGACGGCGTTTGCTTGACAGCAATTATTGGCGATCTCTATATCGCTGATAGCAAAGCCAAATGGCGGAGTAGCTCAGCTGGTTAGAGCAGCGGAATCATAATCCGCGTGTCGGGGGTTCGAGTCCCTCCTCCGCTACCATATAAATCAATTACTTACTTGGAATTATGGCCGTCTCAAACTGCGGAATTTCGCCATAGGTAACACCTAAGGTAACAAATCGGAAGTTTTTCGTTACGCGTCGCTTCGGCGTCGGTCCGGCCAGACAGAACCGGGCTATCTTGCTTATCCGGGAGGTTTAGCTCAGCCTCTTGTTGGCGGGATTGCACCGATCCGAGTGGTCACCGTGGGCAAGAGGAAACCTCCCGTCGGCGATGTCTCCCGTAACGACCTTCTAGTGAGAGTGCAGCGCGGGGAGATCACACCAGCTGACGCAGAATCTGAGGCGAAGCGCCTTGGGTTGGGCAAGCTCGCCTCGGAGCCTGATCCCGCAGACTGCGATCCGATGCGTGAGCCATACTGGTCGCTGCCGATGGCAGTGGCCTGGATCGCATATCGTTCTGCAGACGCTGTCCGTAATTGGTGGAATGACTATCGGAAGGAATTCTCTGTCTGGCGCTACGTGGAATGGCAGGAAAAGCCAGACGGACCCATTCACCAAGGCTACGGTCTCGAGAGGCGTCCTGCTGCGACGCTTGTTCGACTACGGATAGTCGACACCAAGCGGCAGAATGCAGTTGACGACATGAGCGCCGAAGAGGCGATCAAGGAACTTTGGCGGGCTCTTCAGTTTGGGGATTTTGAGGCGAGCGGCGTTGAGAAAGACACAGGTAAGCGTGTCGGGATTCAAGCCGAGCGCTGGCACGACTTGACGTGGTTTGAGGAGAGTGGAACGGATGTCATTCGTCCTCAACGCGAACAAGCCAAGGAGTGCTATCGCGAAGTGATCGTGCCGGCGGAGGCTGTTCGCGCAAGATGGCCCACCAGGTCCCAACCGCAATTGGAACTGCCAGCACTCATGAAACCGGAAGGGCCTGGATACATGCCGCTCTACTGCGCGGCACAATGGATCGCGACGTGCGCGGGGTCCGTCAGTTTCGACCCTTCCGATGAGAACGTTTGGAAACCCGCCTACGAGCAACTTCTCGCGCGCATCGCCTCTGAAGAAATTAAGGTCGTTGGGATCCGGAATGGTGAGCGGCGGCCTGTGCCGGGATATCATTTCGCCGGATGTAGAGTTAGCTATCCATTCGTTGAAGAGCCCTTCGAACTGTTGCTCAGCAACGAACTTTATCTTTCAAGCTTCGCCTATTTAGATGAGGAACACTGGCGGAAAGGCCACGATGACTCCTTGCAGAACCGTCACGGCTGCCAATGGGGGCGCCTGATGGTTCTCAAGCCAGATGTCGCCCGGTTTTGGCCTTTCGATGAAACCGCGGGACCCACGCCACCGTTGCACACGGGGGCGCCCGGGCGCCCCACTTCGATGCATCTTGTCGAAGCTGAATTTGACGCGCGCTGCGTTCGCAGTGAGGTGGCCGCCTCGCTTGCGGAGGAGGCTCGTTACCTCGCCGACTGGCTGAGGAGTGCGCATCCGAGCGCACCGCCGCTGACAGACAAGACCATCAAGAACAACCTGCGCGTCGCATATCGTCAGCGCAAAGTGGCCCGAAATTAAAATATCGGGCTAATTTCAGGCCTGTTTTTCGGGCCTGCGAAATCATCCAAATGGTTCACCACGACGGCCGGACGACTCGGCGAATAGTGGATCTGAACCATGTACCAAGATCATCGAGATATTTCAGAGCGGCTTTTGCCGCGACGAGAGCTGCGCAACCTCGTGCCGGTCTCAGACATGACGATCTGGCGGTGGGAACGCGACGGGCAATTCCCCCGGCACCTCTCGATCAATGGGCGCAACTATTGGCTGCGTAGTGAAGTATGCGGATGGATTGCAGCGCAAGGCCGCGGCGGCGCCGCAGCCGACCGATGAGGTTGTCGGGCATGGCCGGCGCAAGGCGAATAAAGCGAACCTACAATGTAAGGCTCGTCAGGCGCGATCTCAGCTTCTCGATCAGCGAGGTTGCCGAACTGTTCGGCATTCATCCGCAAGCCGTAAGGCAGTGGATCAAGGGAGGCTTGCACACGATCGACGACCGCAGACCCTTCTTAATACACGGTAGTGAGCTGATTCGATTTCTCACCGAGCGGCAATCTGGACGGAAGCGCCGATGCGGGCCGGAGCAATTCTTCTGTTTTCGCTGCCGAGCGCCAAGACGTCCGCGCGGTGGACACGTCACCGCCAGACTTGTCAATAAGCGACAGCTTACCTTGGCTGGACAGTGCGAGCAGTGCGGATCGTCCATGAACCGAGCCGGATCCGTTCAACGGTTTGAGGATTACAAGAGAATCTTTATCGTCGAGACGATAGAGGCACCACGCCTAGAAGAGGACGCTCACCCCCACGTTATCCATCACTTGCAAGAGATTGGCGACCATGACGCAATTCAACCCCAAGAATGAACGGATCAAGCGGGACTATTTTCGCTATCTCAAGGAAGCCGACCAGAAGGCCGAGGCCACAATCGACGGCGTCCGCAAAGCGATCGCACGTTTTGAGATCTATACTGGATTTAAGGATCTGGCGACCTTCAACAAGGAACAGGCCATCGCCTTTAAAAAATCTCTCGCTCGAGGGCGAACGCAGCGCGATGGCGAACCGCTGGCAAAGTCGACCCTGCTTTCGACCGTAAACGCGCTGAAGGCCTTCTTCAAGTGGCTGAGCTGGCAGCCCGGCTATCGCTCCCGCATCAGGCCGACGGATGTTGAATACCTCAACTTGTCGGAAAACGAGACCCGCGTGGCCAAGGCGCCGCGCTTCAAGAGCTTCCCGACGCTTGAGCAGATCAGGGCCGTGATCTACGCCATGCCGGCAGAAACCGAATTAGAGCGGCGGGACCGCGCCCTGATTGCCTTCGCCATATTGACCGGCATGCGGGATGCCGCTCTGGCCTCTTTACCGCTCAAGCACGTTGACATCGATCGCTCTCTCGTCATTCAGGATCCACGTGAGGTTAGAACCAAGCGCCGCAAACGCATCGACACCTTCTTCTTTCCGGTGCGGAGTGATATCGAGCAAATTGCCGTTGAATGGATTCGCTTCCTTAAGGAACAGAAGCTTTACGGCAACGACGACCCGGTGTTTCCTCGCACCGCGGTCGCTCACGACGAGAATTGCTGTTACACCGCTCAGGGCTTGGAGCCTCACTTTTGGGCCAACACCGGACCGATCAGGCAGATTTTCCGGCAAGCGTTCGCGCGGGCTGGTCTTCCTTATTTCAACCCGCACTCGTTCCGCGACACCCTGGTTCAACTCGGCGAGCGAATGTGCCCGACGATCGAGCACTTCAAGGCGTGGAGCCAGAATCTCGGACACGAGCATGTGCAAACCACGCTCACGAGTTATGGCAGCATCGCACCCTACCGGCAGGGAGAGCTGGTGAGATCGATGGTGCTGGAAGGAGATAGAGGCGAGGGTGCTACCGACCGAGAGGTGCTCGAGCAGTTTAAGAGACTGATGGAAGCGATGCGGAAAGTGGATGTTCGGGCCGCGCCGTGCTTGCGGAGCGGAAACGTTCATGGCGGCATTTCAGGAGGCGGTGGCCATGCCCCACAAAGACCAAGCACAGAACTGTCGCTTGAGGGGTGGTCTTAGTTTTCGCTGCTCACCTGGGAGCTGCAGCCGGCCCTCGCTTTTCCCCGCCGTGATCACGCAGCCCGCATAGAGGGAATGGTCTTCACGTCCACTTTTTGCTGTGCATGCCAAATATCATAGGCCGCTTGCATGGCAAGCCACATGCGGGCCGATCCGCCAAAGGCGGCCTCGAGCTTTACGGCGGTTTCCGGCGTCACCGGCTGCTTCTCGCTCAGAATCATGTGCAGCTGATTGCGCGAAAGCTTCAAGACTGCAGCGATGGCAGTCTTGGTCGCTCGCACGTCGGGTAAGATGATCTCTCGAAGCACGGCGCCGGGGTGGGACGGGCACCGGGCCGGATCACGCTTGGGATAGGTTTTGCCAGTCATCTTTACTCTCCGTGGTAGTCAACAAAATCGACCTCTATAGCGTCACCGTCTTGCCAGCGGAAGGTGATCCGCCAGTTATGGGTGATCGTGATCGCGTATTGCCCGCGCCGGGCTCCTTTGAGCGCGTGAAAGCCGAAGCCGGGAAGGTCAAGATCGCCAGGCACTGTCGCCGTATCCAAGACATCGAGCACAAGCGAGATCTTGCCAACGAACTGTGAGGGCAGGCGACGCCCATCACCGCGCTCCCAAAACCGCTTCAAGGCCCGGCTTTTGAATGACCCTATCAAGACGCATGATGTAATATAACGTTGTGCATGTGTCAAGTGTAGTATTACATATGGGTCAGGACTGCCCAACGGAGGCGGCTTGGGGGTTCTGCAGTGTTGATTTGTTACCTCGGATGTTACCTACAGCGGGCAACGGTTACGCTCCGTTGCGTGGGTGTGGGGGAAAGCAAACTCGTTCAGTCTCTTAGCGATACGTTTCCCGACTGATACATGCGGAGGATGTCTCAGAGTGTCCGGGTCTGGCATTTCGCGGCCCTTAGCGCTAAGGCGTCACGACCTGGCGGACCGCCAAAGGCGTCTCCTGGCCCGTTATATCCGACCAGAGTCCGACATGATGAGAGGAGCCCGCCGCGCGTTTATGGACACCGTCAAGCGCAGGACGAGGCGCCTTCTATTGGTCTGACTATTCGTCTGCACGAGCGACTGGGTCATGGAGCAGCGTTTGGCCTCATTATCAGGCTCGACGCTGCGCTCGCCGGTGACCATGCGATAGGGGCAAGGATTATCACGATGAGAGCCATCGCGCTGATCACACGCAAGGCTTTCCCCCATGTGTGTGTGAGATGTGGTTCCGTAATCGCTGGATCATGACATTATATATATTGAGTTATGGGTGATCTATAAGCATGGGCACGGCAACCCGGTTGCCTGCCGCTATCGGTTCGGGACGCATAACCGTATGGCTAGGTAATCCGGCGCCTCCGAATTCTTGACAAGAGCGGGAACCGGGAGCTTGAGCAAGGAGGCCGCTGCTGGGCGTCGCTTGCACGGTCCGTGATTTTAGAGTTATCAAATTTGACGTGCGGGTAGCCTGTTGAGCGGCAGTGTAAGCGTCCTAAGCATGAGCGATACAATCGGTTCGCCAAGGCGCGGGAAGCCCGGTCCCGGCGGGAAGGAGCAAGACATGAGCGCACCGCCGCAACCGGAAGGCGGGGCAAAGCGAGTGGCGCTTTCGCTCAACAAGGCCATGGATCGGGCGCACGAGCTCTATACCGCCGGCCGCCTCAAGCAGGCGGCGCGAATCTGCTCGCAGATCGTGTCCCAGCGGCCGCGCATGGCAGGGGCCCATAATCTCATGGCGGCCGTGCTGCATGCCCAAGGCAACAGCGCCGCAGCGGTCAAATCGATGCAGCGGGCCATCCATCTCGACGGAAACAATGCTCAGTTCTATGCCAATCTCGGTGAGATGGAGCGGCAGCGAGGCAAGCTGCCTGAGGCCATGACCGCTCTGCGCCGAGCGCACGATCTCAACCCGAGCTCGCCACAGACGCTGAACAATCTCGGCATTGTCCACTATGACCAGCGGGAGTTCGAGAAGGCTGTCGAATACTACGAGCAGGCGATCTCGCTGAGCAGCAGCTATCCCGAAGCGCACAACAATCTTGGCAATGCGCTGCACGCGCTCGGTAAAGACGACGAGGCGCTTGAGCAATATCAGCGGGCCTTGTTCATGCGCGAGAACTACCCCGGAGCCTACAACAACATGGCGGCGATCCTGCGCGATCGCGACCAAGTTGCGGAAGCGGAGTTCGCCTATCGCAAGGCAATCGGTCTCAACGACCGCTATTTCGAAGCATACGGCAACCTCGCGACACTGCTCGTTCAGCACGACCGCGAGGATGAGGCGTTGAGGGTGCTCGGCGACGCGCTCAAGATCGATCCCAAGAATGTATCGATCCTGATCCAGCTTGCCCGTACCCAGCTCGAAAGGAGCAATTTCAGCCAGGCCGAGCAGGCCTGTCGGCTGGCGCTCGTGGAGGATCCGGACAACGCCGACGCCCATGTGGTGCTGGGCGAGGTGCTGCACGAGACCGATCGCTTCCCCGAGGCGCTTGCCTCGTACGAGACCGCGTTGAGGCTCAAGCCCGGATCCGGCGATGCGCGCATGCATTATGGCATTTGTCTTAAGTCCGTCGGCCGGCTCGAAGAAGCGCGCGAGCAGCTCCTCAAGGCAATCGAAGACAATCCCAGGGCGATCGGCATTTATGCCAATTTGGCCGACATGGAGAAGTTCACCCCGGACAATCCGCGCCTTCAGACCATGGAGGCGATCATGCAGGAGGCCTCCGACCCGATGAGCGAGCGCTACATGGCTCTGCACTTCGGACTGGGCAAGGCCTATGAGGACATCGGCGAATACGAGAAGGCCTTCAGCCATTTCCAAATGGGCACGACGCTGAAACGCGCCAAGCTCGATTATACCGAAACCGAGACGTTCGGATTCTTCGACTCGATTCGCGAGATTTTCACCGCCGATTTCATCGCGAACGCGCCGTTCGAGGGTGATCCGACGCAAGTGCCGGTGTTCATTATCGGCATGCCGCGCTCAGGTTCGACGCTGGTGGAGCAGATTGTGTCGAGTCATCCACAGGCCTTCGGCGCCGGCGAGATCAAGGAGTTCAGCCGGCGCATCCATATGTTGCGAAGCCGCTTCCCGTTCCTGCCGAAATATCCGCAGATGGTCGGCAAGTTCAACCGGGCGCATTACGCGATCCTGGCCGAAGGATACCTCTCCACCTTGAGGGAATTGGCACCGAACGCGCTCCGTGTGACCGACAAATTGCTGACGAATTACTACTTTGCCGGCATGCTCCATATGTTGTTTCCCAACGCCAAGTTCATCCACACCAAGCGCAACCCCGTGGACACGTGCTGGTCGGCCTACACCAAGCTGTTCAAGGACGACATGCCGCACAGCTATGATTTCGGTGAGCTCGGCCGCTATTACAGGAAATACGAAGAGCTCATGGCGCATTGGGATAAGGTGCTTCCGCCTCAGACGATTAAGACGGTCGTCTACGAGGACGTGGTTGGCAACCTCGAAGCCTCCGCCCGGGGCATGCTGGAGTTCCTCGGCCTGTCTTGGGACCCGGCCTGCCTCTCCTTCCACCAATCGGCCCGTCCGGTGAAGACGGCCAGCGTCACACAGGTGCGCAAGCCGGTTTACACCAGCTCGGTCGAGAAATGGCGCCGGTACGGTGCCCGGCTCCAGCCCCTGCTCGACGCGCTCGGCTACGAGGCTGAGCTTGAGACCCCTCGGGGCGCCTAATCGCCTGGTTTTGCACGTCGTCCGGCGCCCAAGGGTGGATTTTCCTCGCCTCAAGCGATGGAAGCGCCTGGCAAGGGCGGGATCCGCGCGCTCTGTGGCAGATTGGCCACGGTCGCCAACCAATTTGAAAAGGCTCAAGTATTTGGCTGGTCAGCTCGGGGTTGCCCAAATACTGTGCTGGTATTGATTCAACAGAGATTTGCGTGGCTGGGGGAACCATGTCTCACAAGAGCCGGATTGCGAGCCTTCTCACGGGCGCGTCTCTGGCTGCGTTGTCTTTGGTGGGGGGCCGCAGCGCCATGGGCGCCACGCTCACCGGCACCGGCACCGCGACGATTGCCATCAACACTGATTTTGTCAACATCGTTGCCCCTGCCGATTTCGACCTCGTCACCAACAACGCCATCATCAGCGATGGCTTCGATAACCCCCTCGGGGCTGGGACGGCAGCGTTGGCGGTGTGGATTACGACGAATGCCGCCGTCGACCATTTCGTCAACAACAAGGTGATCCAGGCCATCGAGGGTACGGCCGCGGCCAACAACGCCAGCACCGCGTTTGCGACCGCCACGGGGATGCTCGTCAACGGCGACGTGCCCAAGATCACCAATAACGGGCTGATCGAGGCCATCGCCGTGGCGCATGACACTGAAACCGGCGCCGCCACGGCCTCTGCTCTTGCCAAGGGCGTCAGGGAATTTGCCGTCGTCAACGGCCCCACTGTGACAAAGACGTTCTGGCTCGACAACGAGGGTGACATCGCGGCCTATGCCGACGCAAAAGCCTTTGCCAAGACCAGCGCCCAGGCCACGGCGAATGCTCTCGGCGTCCAACAAACTGTCCAGGCCAACGGCACCACTGTGGCAGCGACGGTCTGGCTCGACAATGAGGGCGACATCAGAGCCAAGGCCGATGCCCTGGCCGACTCGACCTCCGCCTCCGTCACTGCCGTGGCGAATGCCACCGGCGTCAAGCAGTTTGCCCAGGCCAACGGCAGCAGTGGGATGGCCACGGCGAAGCTCGACAATGACGGCGACATCGCGGCCTATGCCGAGGGAAAAGCCTTTGCCAAGATCAACGCCTCGGCCTTTGCGGGTGCCACCGGCGTCAACCAGTTTGCCCAGGCCAACGGCACCACTGTGATAGCGACGGCCTCGCTCGACAATGAAGGCGACATCAGAGCCAAGGCGCATGCCCGTGCCGACTCGACCTCCGCCGCCTATGCCTCTGGGAATGCCAACGGCGTCAGGCAGTTGGCCCAGGCCAACGGCGGCATTGGCATGGCGACGGCCTGGCTCGACAATGACGGCGACATCGCGGCCTATGCCGAGGGAAAAGCCTTTGCCAAGACCAACGCCCATGCCTTTGCGAGTGCCACCGGCGTCAACCAGCTTGCCCAGCGCAATGGCAATGCTGGGGTGGCTACGGCCAAGCTCGACAATGACGGCGACATCGCGGCCAGGGCGCATGCTCTGGCGGACTCGACCTCTACCGCCACTGCGACCGCGAACGCCACCGGCGTCAGGCAGTTTGCCAACCTCAACGGCCCCCCCGAGACAGCGACGGTTTGGCTCGACAATGACGGCGCCATCGCGGCCTATGCCGAGGGAAAAGCCTTTGCCAACACCAGCGCCAACGCCTTGGCGAATGCCTCCGGCGTCAACCAGTCTGCCGTGGTCAATGCGGCGGGTGGGACAGCGACGGCTTGGCTCGACAATGACGGCGACATCGAGGCCTACGCCGAGGCCAAGGCCTTTGGCAAAGCCGGCGCCGTTGCGAGCGCGACTGTCACCGGCGTCAACCAGGACGCCGACGCCAATGAGGGCTTTGGGTTAGCCGAGATTTCGCTCGACAATCACGGCGACATCAAAGCCAAGGCGCATGCCCTGGCGGAGTCGTCCTCCGGAACCGCCAGCGCCGATGCGAATGCCACCGGCGTCGACCAACGCGCCCACGCCGATGGGGGTGAGGGGACAGCCAAAGTTTGGCTCGACAATAAGGGTGACATAGAGGCCTACGCCGAGGGAAAGGCTTTTGGCAAAGCCGGCGCCGATGTGACCGCGAGTGCCACCGGCGTCGACCAGCTCGCCCGGGCCGACGATGGCTCTGGGACAGCCAGAATCTGGCTCGAAAATGAGGGTTCGATCAAGGCCAAGGTGCATGCCCTGGCCGACTCAACCTCGGGCGCCGCCACTGTGACCGACGTGTCGGCGGTCGGCGTCACCCAACAAGCCGTAGCCATTGACGGCAGTTTTGGGACGGCCAAGGTCTGGCTCGACAATAAGGGGGACATAGAGGCCTACGCCGAGGGCGAGGCTTTTGCTAAAACCTCCGCCGAAGCGACCGTGTTCGCCACCGGCGCCCGCCAGAGGGCCTTTGCCGATTTCGGCGGGCGAGTGGCGGAGGCGAAGCTCGATAATTACGGCAACATCGCAGCCAAGGCGGATGCTTTGGCGGACTCGACCTCCGGCGCCGCCGACGCCTCTGCCTCCGTCACCGGCGTTGGCCAGAACGCCACCGCCAATGGGGGTGGAGGCTTTGGGACAGCGAAAGTTTGGCTCGACAATGAGGGCGATATCGATGCCTACGCCGAGGGAAAGGCCTTTGCCGTCAACTTCGCCTCTGCCGAGGTGGACGCCAATGGCGTCTTCCAGAGGGCCGATGCCGATGACGGCAGCGGGGTTGCGACAGTCTGGCTCGAGAATAAGGGTTACATTGGGGCCAAGGGGCATGCCCTAGTCGAGTCGACCTTCGCCAGTGGGACGGCCGATGCCTCCGTCACCGGCGTCGAGCAGCGCGCCACCGCCGACGGCGTGGGTGGGGTCGCCACGGTCTCGGTCGACAACAATGGCGACATCGCGGCCCATGCCGAGGCCAAGGCCTTCGCCTTGGGCGCTGCCCGGGGAAGCGCGACCGCTTTCGGCGTGCTCCAGGTAGCCAGTGCCACGGGCGCCGGTGGTGCGGCGACGGCAAAGGTCGATAACGGCGGGACGATCAAGGCGTTTGCCGATGCCGCTGCCGAGGGTGCGACCGCGACAGCCCTGGCGCGTGCGTGGGGCATCGTCGCCAGTGGGTCAGCTCCCGGCGGCACGTTCGATGTGGACATCGACAATTCCGGTGTGATCGTGGCTGCGGCGAAGGCTGCGGCGAACGGCGCGGCAACCGCAGAGACCGCCCTTGCCACTGGCATCCTGGTTACCGGGACGGGTGACGGCTCGACGGTAATCACCAATGACGGCGGCACCATCTGGACCGGCTGGTCGACGGACACGACCTTTAATCGCGGCAACGCCATTAATCTGGCGGGTGTGGGTGCGGCTTTCGGCCCGGCCCCCAACCCGGCGCTGATCGAGCTCAAGGGCAATAACGGGCCCGGACATATCTACGGCGACATCAGGCTCCACGTGGATGACCGGATCGAGGTCACCGAAGGCAAGACCTTCTTTAGTGGCATCATCTATAGTCCTGAATACGGCGTGGACCATCTCGGTCTCGGCGGCGCCAACAACAGCCTCGATATTTTCAACGGGGGCAATCTGGTGCTGTGCCAGGACGGCTGGACCGGGGCCTGCGATCCGGGCGGCTGGGCTGAGGCGGGGCCGGAGGGCAAGGGCTTTGATCCGCAGACGGGGGTTAACGGGCCGTCTTATGTGTTCATCGACACCTTCACGGTTCAGCCCGACGGCATGCTCACCTATCAGCTGACGTCGAAGAACACCCCCGGCGCACCGACGGGGGGAGACTATCCGCAAGTCTATGCCGACACGGCCAATCTCGCCGGGACGGTCAATGCGGTCTATCTGCCGGCCATCTATGCTGACCAGACCACCTATGAAGATGTCATTGTCGCAAATACTCGCAATGGCACGTTCGATCAGGTCACGGACAACTCGATCCTGTTGGAGACCCAGGCGATCTACGACGGCAACGATGTCGATCTTGCGGCGACGCGGACGGCCTTCGACAAGGTGGTGGCGAAGCCGACCAAGAACCAGGATTCGGTGGCCGGCGCCATTGAGAACGTCTATGGCAAGCTGCCGGGACCCGGGGTCGATCCGGCGACACAAGCGCCGTTTGTCCAGCTCGTCGGCAATCTATTCACGATCGACAATGTGGGAGACTACAAGCTGGTTCTCGATCAGTTGTCGGGGGCGCAATACGCCCAATATCTGCAGTCGGTGCTGTGGTCCTTGCGGGCGCTGGATCAGTCGATCACCGATCGCATGGATTGCAGCCTGAACGTTGTGAATGGGGCCGTGGTCACCGGCGACAAGTTCTTAGGTTCCACAGCTGTCCCTGATGGCTGCTTTACGCCGCATCAGTGGCAGACCTGGGTGCGGGCTTGGGGCGGCTGGAACGACAATAACGGCGACGTCGAGGCGCCGGGCTTCAGCGAAGACCAGTTCGGCATCTGGGTCGGCGCCGATTACGCCCTCAACAGCCGGTGGTTTGTGGGCGTGGCGGGCGGCTACTTCGACTCCAATATGGACTTCGACAAATGGGGCGGGGTGTCCGGCGGGTCGATCGACTATGATGGTGGTCAAATTGCGCTTTATGGCGGTTGGGACAATGCCGTGTGGTACGACCGCGCCATCGTGAAGTTCGGCTGGTATAGCGGCGACAGCCACCGGAACTTCGGATTGAACACTGTGCTGGATCCGAGCGGGAGCCCGGATTCCGATGTGGTGGACTTCTATAACGAGATTGGCCGCCGTTTCGCAGTTGGTGCCAGTTCGATGTTGACACCCTATTTCGGCATCACCATAGCCCATGCCGAGATCGACGGCTTCACCGAAAAAGATCCGTACGGCACAGGCGCTGCGCTGAAGGTCGCGAGCAGCGACGCGGACTCGGTGGCGACCGCTCTCGGCCTCCGCTACAACGGCACCTTCGGCGCCTTCAAGCCGCAAGTGGCGGTGGCTTGGGAGCATGAGTTCGAGGATACCTTCCAGACGGTGAATATGTCCTTCGCCACGGCGCCGTCGGGATCCAATTTCAAGGTGATCGGCACCGATTTGGATGAGGACTCGCTACTGGTCGAGGCCGGCGGGGCCTACGCGATCAACGACTCGAGCGACTTCTCCGTGCGGTATGTCGGGCGGTGGCTGTCTGACTACGACGCACAGTCGATCATGGGACGCTACACCTACAAATTCGGGGCTGCCCCGGTAGCCGCACCGGTGGCTTACGAGCCTCTGAAGCTCGGCAACAAATAGAGCTTTGTGCCTCGGGTACCGGTTTTGCACAAAAACGGAGAGCCTCAAGCCCCCAGCACGGGGGCTCTCTTGCCCTTTTGCTCAAAAGACTCCGCAGGGCTGTCCCTAACAACCTCAACGTGAGCTTTTTTACCTGGCTTTCACACGCCTGACCGGGACTGAGATTCGCCGCTGTCCTGGGTGATCAGACAACTCAGCCGCAAAATCGCAGTTGAACCATCTCCCCTTAAGCACTACTCAAGCTCGGGTTTGAAGTCGCGCAGTCCTCTTGTTGAAGGGTTTTTTTGTGGCTCACCTGAATAGTAATAATTTCGGATATTATCGGACATTAAGGAAAAAAGGGCCTGCATTTGCGTTCAACAGGAACGGGGTCAAACCCGTGAATCTCGGTCAGCTCAATATGCCTCTCATCCATCTCTGCTATGGCTGGTCTTACGTTTACAAAAAGCGCGTCTGGGATCAAATCAAGTTCAAAGCGCTGAATACGTTTGAGGACCGGGAATTTGTAAGAGCGGCACTGCAGAATTTCAGGAACGCTGCGTATGAGGCCAAAGGGATGGATTGTGTGCACTCGGTCCATAGCCGGTCCTCGAGCCAATGCTTTCCACAGTTTCTGATTCCTGACTTTGTTGTTCAATCGCTGTCTCCGGACGCCTATCATCACATTTTGCGGTTAAAGAAAATCGGCGTAAGCCAGTTTGCGCTCGGGTGACGATTGCGAGCGGAGCGACCTCCTGCGGCCCGCGGCCTTGAAGGGATTGAACATTCGCAAGTCGCAGCCTCTATGCGCGGCGGCTTCAGGGCAGGGTCGTGATTGTGATCCGGCAAATTCGGCGCTGCCCCGACGCCCGTGCCTCAAACCTACGAGCCTCTCCAGGCCTCGGCGAAAAGTAACAACCCCCGCTTGCGGAACTCTCTCACCCTGCTCAAGAGATTTGCAGCGGTCCTTGATAGCCTGACGTGAACCTTTGCTTGGCCTTCGCGCGCTGATTGTGACTTAGGTTCGCTGCCTTCCTTGGTGACCTGACGCCTAAGCACGTAAATCGCAGTTGAATCAGCTCGCCTTAAGCGTGGGTCACTCGGCTAAGCCAGTCCTGCCATGAATTTAAGGCCTGCCGGCGGTGCTCGAGATACAAGGCACGATTATAGACACCAGCCACCCCCGCTTTTGCTAAGCCGCTCACGTGATTGACGACAGCTTCGACAATGTGCGGCGAGATTCCGAGCTTCTCATTCATCACTGTGACCATCGTGCGCCGCAGATCGTGAAGCGTCCATGGCGCCATGGGCTGAAGGCCATCGACATCTCTGAAGGCATCTATGCGGGTCTCGAGCCGGGCTTTCACTTTGCCAAAACCGGACATCGGTGTGTCGCCAGTTGTCGTGAAGATAAGATCGCTCACATGTGGCAGGGCTGAGAGCAGCCGACAAGCTACAGGGGACAAGGGAACGAGGTGAACCCGCTTGTTTTTCGTTCGATGTCCAGGAATTTCCCAGAGAGGGTGATTGCTCCCAAAATCACGCAACTCTGACCAAGACATGCCGGCCACCTCGGCCCGCCGCTGACCGGTCAAGAGCAGAAGCCGAATTAGTGGGCCAAAGAGGCTTTGTTCATAATCAAGGGCACGCAACAGATAACGTAGCTCCACATCGGTCAGCACTCTGTCGCGCTTCACCTCCGGATGTGGGGGCCGTAAGCGATCCGTGGGTGGCGTCGTAATGATGTCGCGCTCGGCACACCAATTGAAGAATTTTCGGAGATAAACGAGGGCTCGCTTTGAGGCGCCTGGTGAGCCGCGGCCTTCAATGCCCTCGATGACATCGAGGACATCTCGCTTGCTGATCTCTGAAATAGCGCGGTTGCGCCAGATTCGCGTGTCATGACCCTTCAAGATGCGGTGATATTCGCGATGCGTGGAGACACGTAAGCGCCGTTCGACATGCCTTTCGAGAAATTCATCCGCGCAAGCCTGGAATGTATTGCGACGCCCCTCTTGGCGCTTTTGCTTCGCTTCGGCTCTGATCCGGCGCGGGTCTTTGCCCGCAGCGGAAATGCATATGACGCGGCGCGCTTCCTCGCGCGCGTTAGCCAAGGATAGGGCAGGGTACTTTCCAAGCGTAACGCGAATGAGTTTTCCGTCGAGTCGCGTCATCACAAACCACGACTTACTGCCCTGGTACGAGAGGCGAATGCCAAAGGAGGGTAGCCGTCGATCGTAGTACTCGAGCTGCCCAGCCTTCGGAGGTTTGAGTCGCGCGACACCGGCTGCGGTAAGTGACAGCGAGGGCATAATCCGCGTGTCCGTAAGGTAACGCCTGAGGTAACAAAAAGAGGTCGATTTCGTCCGTGACGATATGTTACCATAAGTGACCCTGAAAGGCAGAATAGTTTTTAGAATCAACGCATTTAAGGGCAAATTGTGAGATGGCGTGTTACCATGTGATGAGGGGGATACTCTTGATCATAATCCGCGTGTCGGGGGTTCGAGTCCCTCCTCCGCTACCACTCATTTCTTGAAACGTCTATGTTTTGCCGCCGGGGCAGGCCGTGCGTGTCGCGTCCCGACATGCGCGTCTGCACAAAATCGCAACGAAATTTCATCGAAAGCTCAGGGAACACAGCTCCGCCGCTGCAAATCGCGCTGTCATGGTGCCGGTCATGACCCGGGGGATAGCACTCATTGGCAAGTGGCCGCTGGCGCAAGTCATCTTTGCTCTTGCCGCGGGCCTTCTGTCGTTTGATCCGATCGAGTGGCTCATCAACACCTGGCTTGAGCCGGCCTATGAGTCCACGGGCCTGTACATCTTTGCAGGTGTCGCTGCGCTATTCCTGTGGAGCCTCACCAGCAGGTCCGAACGCACCGAGGCATCCCGCAAGCCGCTCGCCCTGACACTCTTTGCACTGATGGCACTTGTTCGGTTGATCGGACAAGAGCTGGCAGCCAACAGTATCGGTGGGTTGGCATTGGCGATCGATGTCTACGCGTTCGGCGCCTGTCTCATATCGCGCGGGCTCCACGATAACGTGCGCTGTCGTGGCCTCAAACTCTTACCGGCCGGCACGGACGTTCTGGTCGATTTGCCGTTTTCCGGTGCGCGCACGCTGATGCTGTTGCTGCTGGGCTTCTGCCTGCTAGGTCTGTTCCGGGGGCACAGGCAAGAGATATTGCAGTCAACGCGTAGTTCCGCCGATCCGGCTTTCCAAGTGGGGTTGGCACTGCCATAAGACGGGGCAACGACTCCCAGCCGGGAGGCCTCACGGGGGGGGGAAAGGATGCAGAGGACCATCCTGATCGTCGATGATGATCCGCATATTCTGGAAGTGATCGAATTCGCGCTTCAGAAGGCCGGCATGTCGACGGCGCGCGCCAAAGACGGTGCGGAGGCTTTGAAGAATTTTCAGAGTCGTAGCTTCGATCTCATCGTCTTGGATATCTCGATGCCGGAAATGGATGGGCTGGAGGTCTGCCAGCAGATTCGGACGACTTCGGAAATCCCCATCCTCTTCTTGTCGTCGCGCGACGACGAGATCGACCGAATTTTGGGCCTAGAAATCGGTGGCGACGACTATGTCACCAAGCCTTTCAGTCCGCGGGAACTGGTCGCCCGTATCAAAGTCATCTTGAAGCGTCGTGCTGCGGTGCCGGCGAGCACGGTGAAGGACAAAAGGCTAAGCTATGGCGGCGTGTCTTTGGATCCCGGTCAGCATAAAGTAACCTGGCAGGGCCACGAGGTGTTGCTGACGGCCACCGAGTTCTCGATCCTCAAAGAGTTTCTGGCGCACCCGCAGCGCGTGCTCAATCGCGACAATATCATCGAGAAAACATACGGCTTCAATTTCCATATTTCCGATCGTACGATCGATAGCCACATCCGCCACATCCGCGCAAAGTTTCAGGAACTCGGGTGTGAACAACTGATCGAAACGGTGCATGGCGTTGGCTACCGGCTTGCCAACTGTAAGTGACACATGATCGCCGAATGGTCTCGCAAGCTGAGGGCGTTCCTGACACGCATCAAACTGCTGCCACTCGGCATCAGCACGATTCTGCTGATCGTGAATCTCATGGTCTTGGCCTTGCCGCTCGGCGGTATCGTGTTCTTTCGCCTCTATGAAAATCAGCTGGTGCGGGAGACGGAAGCGGAGCTGATCGCTCAATCGGCCTTCGTCGCCGAAATCTACAAGAGGGAAATACAGAACCAATTGTCGGGCCAAGGCGATTTGGAGGACTATGGTTTGGGGCTGGGTGAATCCCGGCCCAAATCTGTCTACAAGTACTATACACCGCAGAAAACCGAACTCGATCTCGCATCGGATACGATGTTGCCGCCTCGTCCCGATGGGGTTGTCCCGGACGTTGCTGCGGACGAGGCCTCACGACGCGCGGGTCGGGTGATGGATCCGATGTTACACAGCGCTCAGAAAACGACGCTGGCCGGCATGCGCGTTCTGGATCACAACGGCATTGTTGTGTCCGGCGGTGGCGAGACGGGCTTGTCTTTTGCCCACATCCCTGAAGTTCGCACGGCGATGAGCGGCCGCTACGCCAGCGTCATTCGCGAGCGTGTGTCCAATAACGCCGTCCCCAATCTCAGAACGATTAGCCGCGGAACCGGTATCCGTATTTTTACCGCCTATCCGATCATCGTCGATGATCGCTTGTGGGGTGTGGCCTATCTGTCGCGCACGCCGGAAAGCGTCCTCAAATATATGTATGACGATCGGGCCAAGCTCATTCTTGCGGTCGTCAGCATTGTTCTTCTGACATTCTTGATCGCATTGTTGACGTCGTGGACCATCGCCAAACCGATTTATCGTTTGGTGGATCGCACCCGGTCGATTGCAGCGGGTGACAGGTCGACTTTATCGCAGCCCGACATAGGCGGGACCAAGGAGATCGCTCTGCTGTCGGACAGCTTCACCAATATGGCAACCGCGCTCGAGGCGCGGTCCGATTACATCAAGCAGTTCGCCACGCACGTGTCCCATGAGTTCAAGACACCGCTGGCTTCAATCAGGGGGGCGGCCGAGCTGCTGGCCGAACATATGGATGACATGTCGGAAGCGGAGCGCCAGCGCTTCATACACAATATCGTTTCGGATGCTGAGCGCATGAAGCGACTGGTCAGCCAACTCCTGCAACTCGCAAGGGCGGATGACCCGGCATCGACGGTTGGGCGCACCGAACTGGCCGAGTTTTTGACGCAGCTTTGCGCGTCGGAATCGCAAGACGATATCGAGCTGAATGTGGAAAAGAACGTCGGGGGTCCGGTGTGGATCGCAATGTCGGAAGAGGCGTTGCACATGATCGTGTCCAACCTGTTGAAGAACGCGCAGCAGCATCAGGCAACCCAGGTGCGTATCGGGCTCCGGCGAGAGGGGGGGGCGGTCAACATATCGATCTGCGACAATGGCGAAGGCATATCGCCGGCGAACCGCGACAAGATCTTCGAGCCCTTTTTTACCACACGCCGGGACGAGGGCGGAACCGGCCTCGGGCTAGGCATCGTCCAGTCGATATTGCAAAACCACGATGGTTCCATTCGGCTGGAGTCCGCATCAGGAGCCACGTGCTTTATGATTTCGCTTCCAATTTTGGAGCGGCCGTCCGAAAGTCGCGCTTCAGGCGTCTAGTTGGAAATGATCCTTTGTTTCTTTAGAATTAGGTCTCTAATTTCTCAATTCGTCACTGTGCGATGAAAATTGCGATCATAACCGCTTATTATCGAGAACCGGTTTCCACACTTGAACGTTGCCGAAAGAGCGTTCTCGACCAGGTGACAAGCGGTGGCCATGAGATTCACCAGATCATGGTCGCCGACGGTCACCCGCAAACCATAGTCGATACATGGGACGTAACCCATGTCACAATTCCTCCTCAGCGCGATTGCGGCGACACGCCTCGTATGATTGGCGCGATGCTCGCTGTCTCGGCCGGCTATGATGCCTTTTCGTTCATCGATGCCGATAACTGGCTCGAGCCCACTTTTGTCGATGAGATGACAAAGGAGCTCGTTCACTCCAAGTCCGATATCGTGACCTGTGCACGCTGGCTATGGCGTACCAACCACACGCGGATGGGGTTGGATGAAGAGAGCGACGGAGTCGCCTTTAACGATACCAACTGCAATTTGTTTCGAATCGAGGCGAGCTTCGTTCTCAACGCGATTGCCTTTAAGAAGGACCGCCATCTTAGCCTGATAGGGGATCAGGTGCTCTGGAAAGAGATTCGGAAGAGCGGCCTTAAGGTGGGGCGTGTCTCGACTCCCCTGGTGAACTACGTAACCAACTACGGCTGGCATTATTGGCGCCACAATGAAACGCCGCCCCCCGGCGCCAAACGCGTGGTCTTCGATCTTGGCGACGGACGCCCCTATCAATGTCATGAAAAGGACATCGAGAAACGTCCCGACGGAACCGAATTCTGTCCCCCGGAACGTCTCATGGGACCCGACGGCTCAAGACCTCACGCACGCAAATTGTCCTGACCGCAACTTTTTTTTGAGGCTTTGATTCATGCTCGAGGGTCTTCAAAACATCATCGGTACACAGGATCCGTCGCTCGGCGGCAATATCAACCACGGCGATCCATTCGCGTTTGCCCCCCCTGTCTGGGACTATCTGATGGATCGTTTCGCCGTCGCGTCGATTCTCGACGTCGGGAGTGGGCAAGGACATTGCGCCGCCTATTGCGCCCGCAAAGGCCGTTATGTCATTGCCATTGACGGGCTTGAGGCGAACATGGCCAGCGCCGTTCATCCGACGGTGCTGCATGACCTACGCAAAGGGCCGTTCGTCGCCCGCGTGGATCTCGTCCATTGCCAGGAACTCGTCGAACATATCGAGGAGTCTCATATCGACTCAGTTATCGCGACGCTTGCCAACGGGAAAATTGTTGCTATGACCCATGCCTTGCCGGACCAACCTGGCCATCACCATGTCAATTGCAAGCCCGACGAATACTGGATCGAGCAGTTATCGAAAGCCGGATATTCGTTATTCGCGGACGACACGGAACGGGTCCGCGCCATGGCCAAGCAATGCGGTGCAATTTACTTCGCTGCGAGCGGTCTCGTATTTGGACGGCTTGGCATTTGAAATCCCGACGGTATACCTCATGGCAGAATCCACTAATGACCGCGGACAGAGTTGAGACACGATGACCCAGGTAAGCGCTCGTACAAAGACAATCGTTTTCGGCGTGCTCGGACTCTTGGTGTTTACAGTGCCTGTCCTGTATTCGCTGTCGCAACGATCCGAGACCGGTAAAGACAGCGGCGCGGAGCCGGCGCCGGCAAAATGGTCCGAACAGAAACGTCTTCGCGGACCGGTCACGCTCAGCGACAAGCAGATTCTGTCAATGACCGAGCCATATTTGAATGCTCTGTTCCAAGCCCGCCAGACTGGAAACTATCAACCGCTTTACGCGCTCGGAGCCCCTGATTTTCAGCAGAAAAATTCTCCGGACAAGTTGCAGCAAATCTTCTCCAATTTCTGGGGACAAAATGCCGGACTAACGCCGAACGCCCAAAGCGTGCCGAGGCAGAACAGCAAGCCATATTTCGATGAGAAGGGAATGCTGCATCTTACCGGCTATTATCCGACCGAACCTCTGCAGCTCCACTACGATCTCACGCTGCAATCGGTCGATGGCGTGTGGCGCCTGTTCGGCATCTCGGTGAAAACCGTCCCAGTCTCTTAAGCGAAGGTGTGGCCTGGCGAAGCGTTCGGGTATCTTTTCGTCTGGTGTCGCACTAGAGGTCATGGCCAGGCACCATGAAAAAGAAGTCCGTTCGCACGAAAGATGGCGTCAGGCTGAACTATCTTGAGGGCGGGGACGGGCGCCCCCTCATCATGCTGCCCGGCTGGTCGCAGCCCGCCGCGATCTTTAAAGGCCAGTTCGAGGATTTTTGTCAGATCGGCCGTGTCATCGCGCTTGACTATCGCGGTCACGGCGATTCCGAAAAGCCCGATCATGGCTACAAGATCGAGCGCTTGGCGAAGGACCTGTTTGAGGTCATCGAGACGCTGCGGCTTGAAGACCCGGATCTTGTGGCGCACTCGATGGGCGCGGCCGTCGCCTGGTCCTACCTCTTGCTGTTCGAACGAGAAAAGCCTTTGCGGCGCCTCGTTCTTATTGACGAACCGCGCGCGCTCCTCGCCAGACCGGATTGGCCGGAGCCGGAACGCGAACAGGCCGGCGCCATCGTCCCCTCTCTCGAAAAGCTTGCGGAATACGTTGCCGGGATACGCAAGTCGAACAGCCCGGAGGCGGTTGCCGCGATCCTTCGCCCGATGTTCACCAGCGCAATCGGCGAGAGCGATCTCCTCGAAATTGCGCGCGAAAACCTGAAATTTCCACGCAATCACGCCGCCGAGCTGCTCGCTGATAACGTCATCCAGGACTGGCGGACGGTCATTGAGCGCATTCGAATTCCGACGCTCGTCTTCGGCGGTGCGGCGAGCGTTCATCCCCCGGCTTCGCAAAAGTGGATTGCCGACACGATCCCCAATGGGCAATTCGAACTCATTCCCGCCGGGGAGGGCGGCTCACACTTTATGTTCTTTGAGAACCCGGCGCGCTTCAATGCAAGAACAATCCGGTTTCTGACGCGATGAAGGTCTTGCGTTTGATCGATGTGAGGTTTAGCCACCGCGCGTGGCGCCGCTCTCGGCGAGACTGACCGGCCGCATGTAACCTTGCGGGCCTCCGGAGACGTGGTCGGCCACGAACGCGTCGCGCTCACCCACCGGTTTCGGCGCGCCTACCGTCGTGTCTTGCGCCGTTTGCAATTCGAGCTCGGCGTTGATCTCCGCTCCGAACAAGAAGATGTAAAAGGAGAGATAAAGCCAGAACATGAGCACGATCGCGGCACCGAGCGAGCCGTACACCTTGTCGTAGTCGGCGAAGTTCGACACATATAATGAGAATCCGCCCGAAGCGATCAGCCAGACGATGGTGGCGAACACGGATCCCGGAAGGACCCAAACCCATTGGGCGCTGCGCCGGGACGGACCATAGCGGTAGAAACAGGCGAATAAGATGAGCGCCATGGCCGCAAGCACGGGCCAGCGCGCCAGGCCGACAAAGAGTTCGAAGTCCGCGGGGTGGCCGGCAAGTGCGAATACGACCGGCACATAGACGACAGCGAGGAGGGCGACCACGCCGCCAAAAATGCCTGCGACCCCAAAAATGAACGCTCTGAGATAGAAGCGGAGCATGCTGCGGCGCTCGGTCTCCTCATAGGCGATATTGAGAGCGCAGAAGATCGCGTAGGTCGACGCGGTGAGACTCCACAGAGCAAGCCCGACGCTAACGGCAAGACTCCAGCCGAGCGTGCTGCTCGAAACGTCAAAAAGACGCTTCGCCTGTTCAACGACCATGTCATAGGCTTGCGGCGGCAGAACCAGGCCAATCAAAGGGATTCGCAGCTCGAGCGAGGCCGGATCGGAGAACAGACCGTAAAAGGAGATCAGCCCCGACAGGACCGGAAAAATTGCAAACAGCGTGAAAAAGGCGCAGCCGGCGGCGATCACAAAGAAGTTGTCGCGTATGCTCTCGACCCAGACGCGTTGCGCCACCTGCCGCCAACCCTTGAGGGGAATTTGCAAAGGGTGCGTCGCGTCGCGGCCGTAAGGATCGGGTCTAGAGCTCATCGCAGCGGATAGTAGACCCCGATCGGGATGAATGGTTTCGGCCCCTCGACAACCGGCCCCTCCGGGCCGGCCGTCGCGAATTAGTCCTCTATGTCTTAATCAAATTTGGCTGGGGATTCGACCCGAATTTTCGCCACACGATGAGCGGCGGGCGCCTGCCACCAACGCTGCACGGAGGCGGCAAGCGCGACATAAGCCGGCTTTTGGGTCTGCTATAGGCGGCGAAGCAACACGGCAACGGCCACGCCGACGAGAAAATCCGCCACGCTGACCAGATCGCCCGCGCTCGCGTGCGATGTCTGCACGACGTCGCTTACGTTGAATCCAACATCGAGCAGCTGAAAGCAGATGGAGGTGGCGATAATCAAGATTGCCAGAGGCCGGCGCGATGCCGATAGTCCATCGAGCAGCTTTGCCGCGCCGGAGTCGGTACGAGCGAGCGTCATTGGAATTCCCTCTAAGCTAAACCCCGTTGTTGGCAAGAAATTAGTCGAGGTTCGATCAGAGGAAAATTCGGCTTGGTGACTTAGCACGAATTGCGGAAGTTTCGATCCAAGGCACTAGACCGTTCGGATTAGACCATCAGGAGCAATTGCCAGGTAAATCTCAACCGGTGACATTGGCCATGCGTACTCGATGTCTCTCAACGAACGGGTTGCCGAAGCGGTGGAGGCCCCTGTGATACTGATCGTGGATCCCGACCGGATAGGAGGTTGGGCTCTTTCGCTCGTGCTTCAGGATGCGGGCTACCGGACGCTGGTTGCGCGTTCGGGTGAGGACATGCTCAAAAAAGTGCGGTCGGCAGCCGATCAACCATTCGCCATTATTTCCGACTACGAGCTAGACGGTGAATTGGACGGGGTGGAGTTGGCGCGTAAGATCGCAAAAGATACGGGATGCCGGCCAATGACCATTTTGTCCTCCTGTCGCGATAACGAATCGGCAAAGACCCAAGCGCGCCGCGCCGGGTTCCTTTTCTGTTCGAAGCCTATGGAGCCACGCCGGATTCTTGGATTGCTCAAGCACGCGTCGAACCAGCCAGATAGGACTGGGGACGCGAGCTTCTCCCCGTAAGCCGAAATGAGAAAGATCGACACGCCTGAAGGGCTGTTGCGCCTGCTCGCGGACACCATCCCAGGACTCATCGCCTTTCTCGATCGCAATCTTGAGTACCGCTACCTGAACGCTCAATACCGAGTGTGGTTCGGCGTCGATCCGGGCGAGCTCATTGGCAAGACGCCGCGCGAGCTCATGGGAAGCAAGACATTTGCGCTCATGGAACCGTTGTTTAAACGCGCCCTTGAAGGCGAGCCGGTCATTGAGGAGATCGGTATTGATTATTTCTGGGGCGGCGAGCGGCCGGTGAGATGTCACCTTTTGCCTCACAAGATCGATGGCAACGTTCTCGGCCTGTGCTCTATGATCGTTGATATTACCGACGAGCGCGACATTCGGGAAAGGCTCGAAGAGGCGACCCGCGCGAAATCACGCTTCCTGGCGGCAGCAAGTCATGACCTGCGTCAGCCTTTGCACGCACTTACGCTATTGACGCACGCTTTGCGGCGCCGCACCGAAGGCGTGCCGGAAGCAGAAGAACTGTTGGGCCACATGGACGATGCGCTGACGTCCTTACGGAGAATGTTCGAGGCGTTGCTCGACGTGTCGAAGCTCGATGCGGGCGTGATGAAACCCGACAAAAGAACAATCCCGCTTAAGCCTCTGCTCCGGTCCGTGTGTCAAACATTCGCCCTTCAGGCAGATCAACGTGGACTTCGGTTTTCTCTCGTGCCCGTTGACGGTTTTGTCGAGACGGATGCCGCAATTTTGGAGATGACGGTTTCAAATCTTATTGCCAATGCACTGAAATTTACCGCCCACGGCGGCATCCTGGTGGGTTGCCGGCGGCGGAATGGCAGGCTCCACATCGAAGTTTACGACACCGGCCCTGGCATCGCGGCGGATCGGCTGGGGGCGATCTTCGAGGAGTTTGAGCATAGCCGCTCCGGCGCTGTCGGTATCAATGAGGGGATGGGCCTCGGCCTCTCGCTGGTACGGCGGTATTGCGACATGATGGGCTATGGCTTGGATGTACGATCGACGCTTGGTCGTGGGAGCCGCTTCAGCATCATCATTCCCGAAGTCATTCCAAGCAGTAGTGGGACACAGGCAGCGCGGCCTGCGCCGGCTCGGACGCCCCTTCACGGAGCACGAATACTTGTGCTCGATGACGAACAAACCGTCAGTTTCGCCTTGTGCAAGGATTTGGAGGATCAGGGCGCGGACGTCTTTTCCGCCGAGCGCACGGACGAGGCCGAAGCGATGCTACTAGGCGATAATTGGCCTGATGCGGCAATCGTCGATTACGACCTCGGCGGGGAGGAGACGGGTGACGCATTTATTGCCCGGGTAGAGGCCGACAACAACCGGGTCATTCCGACCTTGATTCTGACGGGCTCGACCGATCCGGAGACCCTTCGGACGCTGGCAGCCTCGGGCCGTCGTTGGCTTACGAAACCCGTCGATCCCGAAATGCTGTCTGCTGCGGTCGCCGGGCTCATGCAGAATTCGGCGCAGGGTCGCGGCTCAAGTTCTCGGCCATCTTAGCTGCCTCGACCCTGTTGCGTACGCCAAGAGCGCGAAACAGACCGGCGATATGTATTTTCACCGTGCTCTCAGACAGATCGAGTTCGCGCGCAATTTCCTTGTTTGTCTTGCCCTGCTTAAGCAGATCCAGCACATCATGCTGTCGCGGCGTTAGCGTTGGCGGCGGGGCGGGTTGTTCGGGGGAACGCGACTTTGACTCCGCCAAAGCCGGAGGCACATAAATCTGTCCGCTCATGATCTGTTTCAGGGCCGCAACGATTTCGTCTTCATCCGCACTCTTAAGAATGTATCCATGCACGCCAGCGGCAAGGCACGTCAGCATATCGTTGCGATCATCGGACCCCGACATGACCGCAAGCGGCAGGTCCGGCCGAGCCTGGCGAATCTGGGCAATGTCGCCGGGGCCTGTCATCCCGGGCATCTTCAGATCGACAATTGCCAGCACAAGGCGCTCGTCGACGACGTGGGTCATCGCGCCCGCCAGATCCTCGGCTTCGAGAACAATGGGTATGTTCAAGGCGTGGCTAATAAGCGTCGCCACACCGCGCCGGG
>Ga0307419_10000062_pt1 | contig 39200 bp, 53 predicted proteins | sample SalMarWE160230MG_2_FD_202512 | JGI IMG/M metagenome (GOLD analysis project Ga0307419, IMG submission 202512) | Salt marsh sediment microbial communities from the Plum Island Ecosystem LTER, Massachusetts, United States - WE1602-30 | ecosystem: Environmental > Aquatic > Marine > Intertidal zone... | reverse complement strand
AAGACGAAGACGAAGACGAAGACGAAGACGAAGACGAAGACGAAGACGAAGACGAAGACGAAGACGAAGACGAAGACGAAGACGAAGACGAAGACGAAGACGAAGACGAAGACGAAGACGAAGACGAAGACGAGCCGCCAAAGAAAAAACGTGGACGTCCATCAAAAAAGAAAGTAGTCAAAAAGAAAGAGGCCAAAAAAACAAAGAAAACAAAAAAAGAAGAAAAGAAGTCGAAAAAAGGAAAGAAGAAAAAAAGTAACATACCTGACTGGGCGCGATAGTTTGTGAAACAAAACTAACACACAACTGTTAAAGGTTGTGTGTTATATTTGGTGCACAAATGATAAAATCAAAAACAATTGAAAAGCGCGTCGAAAAAAGTGGTTCAATCTATTCTGAACTACGCACACATCTTGGTGCGTCTATTATTGGACATGATTGTTCCAGGTATATTTGGTATAACTTTAGGTGGGCAAGCCGCTATAAAATTGAAGCACGTTTCGCCAGAATACTTGACTTTGGAAAAATAGCAGAAAAGTTAATATTATTAGATCTTGCTAATGCAGGCTACAAAATATATGATCGTCCAAAAGATACAGAAAATCAATTTAGGGTGACAGATTGCTATGGTCATTTTGGCGGCTCTTTGGATGGATTACTCTTTACAAAAAACGCGATCTATGTGGTTGAATGCAAAACATCAAAAGAAGCTTATTTTAATCAATTGAAAAAACATGGACTGAAAGCTTACAACAGACAACATTGGTCGCAGGGAAACATATATGCATATCTATTTGGTGCCGATGGTTTTGTGTATATAAGTTACAATAAAAATACATCCGAGTATTATATCAAACGTTACAAGACAAGTAAAAAAATGGCAAAATATTATATTGATCGTGCATACGATATTATATACACACAAGAAGCGCCAATGAAAATTAGTCTAGATCCTACTTTTTATAAGTGCCGTATGTGTCCTTACAATAAAATTTGTCATGATAATAAAGCTCCAAAAAAGTCTTGCCGTACATGTGAATTTAGTCGACCGTTAAAGGTTGTGGAAGGCACTGAAAAATTTGTTCAGGCAAATTCTTTTTATATGGGTAGATACACATCTATCGGGACTTGGTGTTGCACAAAAGAAATTGGCAAAAACAAAATTGGTGTGTCTCAATTTAGAAAATATGGAGAATTGTGTGACGATTATTCAAGACTTTTTTGAAAAACAGCGCCATGTGTTTTACACAAAAATTGCTGGATATTTATTGAAAGATCATGGTCAAGATATACTAGCTCACCTATTGTGTATTAGAAGCGCTATGACATATGACGACTGTAAAGAAATAATTGATGCCTTGATAGAAAGCAGTCTATTAGGACATGAGCCACAAATTTTTTGGAATAATCCTATATTGAATTTACACTGGATACGTGGTAAAATAGATATTATGAAAAGAAAATAATTATTGATGAAACTTCGTGATTATCAACAAAAAGCTATTGATTATTTGTGGGATTACTATGGAGACAACAACGGTAACCCGGTCATTGCTATGCCTACTGGCACAGGTAAGTCACTTATAATAGCTGAGATTTTAAAGATACTTGACGAAAATAAAAAACGAGTAATTGTTCTGACACATGTAAAAGAGTTGATAACTCAAAACTATAGTTGTTACATTCGTTACCATAAACAGTGCCGTGAACCTGGAATATATTCAGCTGGTATCGGCTGTAAAAAAATACGTCCAATAACTTTTGCCGGAATAGGGAGTGTCTACAAGCTTGCAAAAAACTTTGGGACAGTTGCTTGTGTAATAATTGACGAGTGTCATCTTGTATCGCCAAAAGCGGAAACAATGTATGGTACTTTTTTAAACGAGTTACGAGAAATTAATCCAAATGTGAAAGTTATTGGGCTTAGCGCAACACCTTTTCGTACAAAAGAAGGCTATCTACATAATGGACCAATCTTCACAGATCTTGCTGTTGATTTGACAACAACATATTGGTTCAAACAATTAATACAAGACAATTATCTTGCTCAATTGACAACAAAACAAACAGATACAGAATACGACGTATCAAAAGTACTTGTTCGCGGTGGCGAATTTGTACCAAAAGACTTACAAGCAACTGTCGACAAAAAAACGTTGACTGAACAAATAATAAAAGAAGTTACTACGCAAGGAGATAACAGAAAACATTGGCTTGTATTTGCTAGTGGTATTGATCATGCAAATAATATTTGTACTTGTTTAAATGAAAATGGTGTCGCTTGTGCAAGTCTTGACTCAAAAATGACAAGTCAAGATCGAGATCATATTATACGACAGTATAAAAAAGGTAAATTGAAAGCGCTTGTCAATGTGAACATACTGACAACTGGATTTGATTTTCCAAACATTGATCTTATTGTTGTATTGCGTCCAACTTTGTCACCAGTGTTATGGGTTCAAATGCTAGGTCGCGGTACTCGCCCAGCAAAAGGTAAAACAGATTGTCTCGTACTAGACTTCGCTGGCAATATAAAAAGACTCGGCCCCATTGATGACGTGTATTTACCTTTTTTGAAAAAGAAAAAAAGTAATCTAGCGACACACAAAGCGCCCGTCAAAGTATGCCCAAAATGTAAAGTATACTGTCACGCGCGTGTTACAAAATGTCCCAATTGTGAGTTCATTTTTCCAAAAGATAATAAATTACATACAAAAGCGTCAGATCTATCTGTAATGGGCGGCGACTATTTCAATGCTGAGATAACGAGAAAATTATTTCGCGTGGATCGTGTGTTGTATAAAAAACATGTGACAAAAAAAGGTTTGAACACATTACTCATCACTTATAAATGTGGAAAACAATTTATAACATCATATGTATGTTTTGAGCACAAAGGTTTTGCTCGAACTATGGCCAAACGATGGTTTTTCAAGCATGGTGGAGATGTCAATAATGTACCAATCACAGTTGACGAAGTATTGCTATATATCTCTAGAAAACAATTACGTTCTCCAAAGTACATAGTTGTGAAAACTGGAAAGCGTTACAAAGAAATAGTTGATTGGAGGTTTGAATAATGAAAAAATTATTTCAACATGCTGAAGCATTATTTAAAGAAATGAATAGTACATTAGATAAGTGCTTTGAATGCTTTGATACCAACGCAACAGAAATAGGACAACATCAAATAATAGAGAAAGATGGTATAAAAATAGAGACCATTTTGCGTGGTAAAAAAGTTACGCTAAAAATAAATGATAAACAGGTATATAGTGAAAAAATTAAAAAATAATTTTTAAGATAAAGAAAGCTGGTGAAGCATGTCTAGATTAGAAAAACAAATTGACAATGAATTTAAAAATCATATTGTAACAGTAACATTAATTACTAATTCTCATTACGATGGAAAATTTGTTGAGTGTACAGAAAATGGTTTTATTGGAATAAAAACAGAAAGTAGATCGACTGCGTTGTCATCCTATACTACAAAGTATATATATTTTTCTAGAGAAAATATACGCTCTATTGAAATTACAAAGTGAGATTTCCAAATATATTTGACGCCAAATTTTTTACAATTGACGTCGAGACATATGATCCTAATCTCAAAAAACTTGGCCCTGGATGGTCAAGAGATGACGGTCGCATTGTTGGCGTTGCTATTAGTGCGGGTTATGATCGACAATGGTATTTTCCACTCAATCACGAAGTAGATACACAAGATAATATAAAAGAGCAGGAAAATTTTTGGTATTGGCTTAAAGATGTCATGAAAACCAATAAGCCAAAAATAGGCGCAAATCTAATATACGACTATGGTTGGTTATCTGAATATGGCGTGAAAATAAATGGAGATCTATTTGATGTTCAATTTTCTGAAGCACTCTTATCTGAAAGAGACAAAGTAAATTTAGATGACCTAGCCTATAAGTATCTTGGTCACAAAAAAGTTACTTCTAAGCTCTATAAATGGATAGACAAGCATTATGGTGAAAGTAAGGATCCACGAAAAGACATCTACAGATCTCCCCCTAGATTAGTAACACCATACGCCATTGGTGATGTTGCATTACCGCCCCGTGTATTACGAAAACAGATACCTCTTTTACAAGAACAAGGCTTGTATGATTTATTTTTGCGTGAGAACGCACAAATACCGATCCTTGTACGTATGCGTCAAAACGGTGTCCGTATTGATTTAGAACGCGCCGAAGATCTCAAGAAAAAAATTGATGCACGAGCTGAGTATCTAGAAAAATTATTTCGAAAAAAATTTGGTAATGAAAATGTGCGCTCAAATAAGCAGTTAAAGACATTATTTGATCGTCACAAAGTAAACTACCCAATTACAAAAAAAGGAAATCCAAGTTTCAATAAAACTTTTCTATCTAGTTGTGCTCATCCAGTAGCACAAGGTATAATTGATATTCGTCAATTATACCATATCAAAGACACATTCATTCAATCGTATCTAATTGATAAAAATGTGAATGGAAGGATTCATTGCAGTTTTCATCCTTTGAAAGATGATCAATACGGGACACGTTATGGAAGGTATAGTGCGAGTCATCCAAACCTACAAAATATTCCTTTTCGTGACCCTATTTGGGGACCGATTATTCGCGGTTTGTTTTTGCCTGAACCAAATACTTTTTGGGTAAAAATAGATCTATCACAAATAGAGTATCGTTTCTTGGCTCATTTTGCTGTTGGTAAAAGTGGTGTCTTAGTTCGTAAACAATACAATAGGGATGCTTCTACGGACTATCATTCTCTTGTACAAAATATGATCAAAAAAGTAACGGGTCAATGGATTGAGCGGCCACACACAAAAAATATTAATTTTGGTGGCATCTACGGCATGGGTGAGCCTAAATTGTGTAGACAATTAGGAATAAGCCGAAAAACTGGGCATATACTTTTTGAAGCGTACCATGCGGGAGCACCATTCGCTCGTGATACACTCAACTACTACAGCGAATTGGCACAAAAACAAGGCTATGTGTCGACAATACTAGGCCGGCGAGCACGTTACGATTATTGGGAGGATGCTTCGACTAGAGATAGCAAGCCAATGTCTTATGAACAAGCCTTCCAAAAGTATGGATGGATAAAACGTGCTCGAACATACACAGCACTAAATAGAGTGTTGCAAGGTAGCGCAGCTGACTATCTCAAAGAAGTTACACTGCAATGCTACGAGCAAGGTTTATTTGACAAATATACCTATCCTTCATTGACGGTACATGACGAGCTTGATTTTCCTCTAGATGACAAGCGAGCAATCAAAGAAATTAAATACGTATTTGAGCACGCTATCAAACTAAAAGTTCCTGTACTGGCTGATGTAAAAACAGGCGAAAATTGGGGCTTGTGTGGCTAGTCGATTACAGTAACTTTTATTGGATGCTTTCTTTCTTCCCTTTCTCTAAGTTTTGCGTACCAAGCCTCAAATTCGGCCACATTAAGCCACCATACGTATTCCAAGATCGGTCCGTTTGTATTTAGCCATAGATCACCGTTTGGTTCTATCTCGCAATGTTTTTTGTTAACGCCTAAATCCATCTCTACAGCGCGGCAACGCTCAACTCCCTTAGCAGTCAAAAGTATAATCTCCTGATCCTTTTTGTTTTCGTTTTTCCACTCCACCAAGACGAAAGAAGAATCGGTATTTTCATCCACGATTCTCACAAAATCCACGTGCTGATACCTAGCTGAAAAACTGTACTCTTCTTTTTTCATTTTACTCTCCTTTTTTGTCGGGTGGTATTGTACCACCCATTACACAGACAAAAAACGCTCTGTTATAGGCGTCTTGTTGGCTGACAATATCATCAAATGTCAACACAGGCAGTCGGCGATCTAGAAACGATCTCAGGACTTCCTTGCAGTCGCTCGGCTTTCCTGTTTCTGAGTTCACGCACGCGTGCTTTATATCTGGCAATTCCTTGCCAGAAGCTTGCGCCGCGTCAACCAATATTTTGTAAATCGGGCAGTCTTCACAATTCATTTTTGTTCACCTTTCTTTGTGTGTATTAGTTACACATCATTACACAGTATCCAACATGTACAATTCCAATCAGCTCCACTACTCGTGTAACTGCAATGAATTAACGTATCACAGTCAACGAGTACACCCAGAACGTTGTAATACCAGTCATTACGAAGCGTATGCGCGTCATATTCGCACGAGTCCACACAATCTTTTTCAGTAGACACATATTGTCCACAAGCTGTCACCACTTCGTAATCATAACTATTTATTATCGCTTCAGTATCACTTGTATCGATGTCAGTCTCCTCTTCATGTATTGTATCTATATCAGTATTTGTGTCTATTTCAGTTTCTATTATTGTTTCTGTTTCTTGACCTGTCTCTATCTCCGTTTCTATTATTGTTTCTGTTTCTTGACCTGTCTCTATCTCCGCTTCTATTATTGTTTCTGTTTCTTGACCTGTCTCTATCTCCGTTTCTATTATTGTTTCTTGCTCCTCGCCCGTGTCTGTGATTACTATCACAACACTGTGCGAACAACCAACTACCAAAGCAAAAAGAATTGTAATAATTTTCATCAATTGTCCTTTCTTTTTTTGTAGGCCATTTCGTGCCCTATATGTCCTTGTCGATACCAACACACTTCGCCTTTTTCAACAAGCTCCCAGTATTTAGTCTCTCTCACCCAACGTCTAGTGCCATCGGGACGACGCATACGTAAAAAACCAAGATCTCGTGCCAATCTATCGAGTAATGTTCCTCTCGGAACACCAAGAAAATCAGCAAATTTCGAGACTTGAATAGCGTCTTGTGGCGCTACATGGAAAATAAAATGACGCATCTTACTAGTAGCCTATTCCAGGCCCTTTTAAAGGGCTTGGCATGCCACCAAAGGCTGCCCCCGCGCCAGTTAATGCACCGTTTACCCCCTGCGCGCCGTTAACAGCGTAAAAAGTTGAGCGGCAATGGTAACATTTTGACTTTTGTTTTGCCGCTTCTATTGCAGCAATGGGAATTTGCAAAGATCTGTATTCTCCATTTTTTCTGTGATCTTCAAACCCATATTGTTCATCCGAAAAGGTCCACAATAGCTTTTCGGATAAACCCAAATTATGATCAATTTCTCGATCAATACCTATAAATTTCACCTCTCCCGATCCAACACCTCTATGGTGATGGTACTCGACGCACATGGCTGCATGTGCATAAAATATAGCGTGGTCTCTGTTACATTTCGGCCTACCCGCTATAGCCAATAAGGGCTCACCTTTAAGGCCACACACAATATGCGCGCTACCTCTATTGGTGAGACCCCCTCCGTGCTCGGTCAAACGGATAGTCCGCTGAATGTGCACTTCTGACAACGTTGATATTAAAGAAGCTACCTCTTGTAGAACATCTCTGTCGTCAGTCGATATATCGGCGCGAAGTGCTTCTACGAAAGACGCTTCGCCTTTACCGTTACATTTTCGACAAACTTCATGAATTAACTTACCTCTGCCCTCACACACATGACACATGTGTGTGACGGCATTTTCTTTTTGATTTGACTTTGCACGCAACCAAACTTTTTTCGCCCAGCTGGGCGTTTCAGCACTAAAAGGAACAATTTGGATGTTTATAAACATTTTTTCTCCTTTAGTTTACGTAAAGCCAATATTCATTGACCGACTTTACATGTTCCAAATGCCAACGGTAATCATTGGGACTATCATTATTTTTATATTTTATATAAAGCTTCCTTGCCTCCTTTTTCGTAGTCGCAACATGACTATTAAGATCAGTCACCCACACAAAATATTTCTTTGCTTTATCTATTTTTTCCAATATAGATAGCTCAGAAATCATCACACCACTGTGCTTCTTCGGTAATATCAACAAGATAAGGTTTCGCTAATAGTGTCTTGGATATTACAATAATGTGTCCTGTTTTGGTTTTACCTGTTATTGATCCTTTTATGTCTATTATATCAACATCAGTTAAGTCCATTTGATCGGCGCATTCTTTTGGTGTTTCACTTGGTTTTCCCACAACATAGCCACGATTAGAATCATAACCTCGGCCCCAAAAAGCGATACACTCTTTTCTTGTGTATTTTTTCTTTTTCATAGTCTCCTCACATTTCTATGTCAAATTTGTGCTTTGACACTGGTTTATTGTCGCGCATCATTGACCCCCATGGTACCCAGCAAAGTATATTTGTGTTACTCGCAACCATCTTTTGCAAAGCGTCACAAAAATACTGTGGCGGAAAATTGGCAAACGCAATTGATGCACCAAAATAACCTTCTAGCTTCCAAATCATTACACCGTCTTTGATTCTCCTTTTTGCTCGATAGATCTTACCCGTCCATACTGGTCTACCATTTTGTGTTTTTGACCCACGACGACCGACCGTCGCAATTTTTGATCCTTCTTTAATTTTTACTTTTTGATACCGCGATGAAAAATTATATTCTTCTTTTTTCATTGCCTACCTCCTTTAGTAACTTGTTACTCGTCCGTTATCATATCTCCATGTCGTACGCGTGCGATATATTCCAGACCATTTTTACGCGCCCATTGCTCTACCTCGTCAATAAATTTAGTTGATGGGTGATCACCAGATCTCGTTTTGATACCCGTGTATTTGTCAAAATGCCACGTTTTGACACCGTCTTGCCTAATGTGCATTGTGTATATTTTACCTGCCCAAATTGGCACGCGAATACCTGCACGACGAACTGTCGCCATTTTTTGTCCGTAGCGTCCTACTGTTACGATTTTACGATTCATTTCTATCTCCTTTTATACGAGCTTTTGTGCTCGATCCTACACACAAATAATTTTGTGTGTAGTACCGAAAACAAAAATTACTTTATCTTTATCTCCGCCTCAGACTTTGCGAGATAATAAATATTTTTACGAATCCAGCTACGCCCAACTTCTACTCGTTCTGTCGAGCGATGATACACTGTACTCCAGCCATATGCGCCTGGATAATTCACGATTGTCCCCCCCGAGGGGGTTGTGTGATAGCCTGGATTGCCGATTAATTTTGGCTGACTATTTTCTCGCTTTTGCGAGCCCCCTACAACGACAACATAGACATGATTTGGAGCATCAATTCGACGCTTAATTGCGCGCCTAACCCATTCAATCAATTCGTCATTACCGTCCAGTCCTGTTACACTATCCCACAACAATGCATGGATTTTTTCATTAACTAGCTCTTTTCGGCGACGAGCGAGTTCTTTTTGACCAATACGTATTTCTCGTGCATATTGGTTCTCTGCATATTCTATGCCCTCTTTGTACCCCCTAGAATATGCCTCAATTTTTTCGCCATTAAGGCGACGAATTTTTTGGTGATCTTCGAAAGAATCTTTTTTAAGATTCTCAATATTTTTATTGACTTCTGTATTTATTTTTTGAATTTCGTCAACCAGTTCAGCAATACGTTTCTCGTATCCACTGCGTTGCTCTGACGCAACGCGCTCTAGCTGGTCACAACGCTCTTTCCATTTATTAGCTCGTACCCGTTGTCGCTCCGCCCTAATCGCCAAATCCTCTTTTGATTTTGCTTCGAAATCTCCACACAGCTCAACTACTTTGTCATGAGGCGTCATTCTTCAATCTCCTTTTTGTGCGAGCTTTTATGCTCGAATCTGCGACAAAAACTACAAATCTACAACATCGACGAAAATACACAGTTTGTCACGCAAAAGATCTTGCGCGAGACATGCTACATTAAGATCGTCAAATTCAATCGCATTCTCTTTGTCAGTTGACAATTCGAATAAATCCAATGTATCCTCACATTTTGTTACAAATAACTGTACACCATTTTTTGTCAGTAAAGCCAAACCTAATCTAGTTTTTATTGCCATTTCTCCAACCTCCTTTTTGTTATAGCCAGCCCATACCGGCCATAAACATTTCGTGTATCGATCGATCGTGCTCAGCTTTGCGGCACCGTCTCATGTGATTGACCCTTGTCTCGTGACTTGTATCGGTATCCGCGTACCAAGCAGCGTAGGCGTTTTTTACGACGTCGTTGAGATACTCGCGCTTGTTTCGCGCTCCACGATAATCCATACGACGTTCTTCTTGCGTTAGTGATAACATTTTCTCGCCTCCTTGTTGTGTGTTGCTGTTCATGCTCGCTTGTAATGCAAAACAAGTGCCAAATTATAAGTTATTAATATCATTATATTTTGGTGTACAGTAATAAACTGTTACTATGACATTAATGTCATAGCAAAAGAGTAATTTTAATAAAAAGTAACATTATCAATAACTTATATTACTATAACTTTTGCGTAGCACTTGCAACTTTTTGCACAGTACATTTTCTATACTGGTATAGTTATTGCAATATATACATTATTAATAGGGCAAATCACAAAAATTAAAACAGCGCTTGCAGTTAGGTGTAAAAATTGATACGGCTCAATAACAATAATATGCACGTAGCAATCACGCCTCGTGTAAAAAATGAAAAGGTGGAAAATATGGCAAAACAAGACGCAACAAAAAATCAGACAAAAGAGCAAACAAAAGAACAAAAGGAGAGTACCGATGAAAAGAGACGTGAACTCTCTCTTGGCGTAGCTATCCGGAGATTGCGACGCGCGCTCTACGACTGTACGGACGTGTATGTGCGCGAGAAAAAACTCAGCGGCGAGCAAGCGTCGCAGCGGGTTCGCGACGCTGTTGACAAGGCTTTTGCGTCGCGCTCCGAGCACGAGGCAATGCGTGCCGAATTGGCCGCTCTACGCGCCAAATACGGTGATAAATTCCGTATCGTCCCCAAAACCGGCGAGTAGTGGGGCCACTCGACACAGGCTTGCTCGGCGTACTGTGCCGGCCGCATAGGTACTATCAGCGCGATAACTGCGCTCCCCTGGACCACTCTCAGCTCGTAAATGACACTGGATACACACCTAGTCTCGTAATGGCCGTGCTGAGATCTCTTGAGATACGTGGATTTATTGAGACAGCAAAACACAATGGACGTGATTTGTATCACGTTACAAAAAAAGGATGGAAAAAAATGAAAAAAAACAAAAAGAAGGAAAAAGAAATCGCGACAAAGATCAAAAAGTCAAAAAAGGTAAAAAAAGATCTTGACGAAAAAATCAAGAGCACAAGTACCAAGGTGAAAAAGTCAAAAAAGGTAAAAGAAGAAAAACCAAAAAAAGAAAAAGTGAAAAAAGTCAAAAAGCAAAAAAAGTTGATTATTCCTGACGCAAGCGCACGCGACGGTCAAATGCGTGATTTTCTTTACGCTCAATTCGCGGACTGTGAAAAAGATCGTTCGCTTCTACCGCACAAAATTTCTCGACATTTGATTGAGAAGTTTGACGGTAGAATCTCAGATAACACTATCCGGAAGTATCTCCACGATTGGCGGCACCGAAACGACTAAACCGTCAATCCAGTAGCATCCCACTCAATAATTAAATTAAAAGTTGCCGGAGGTGTGTTACCGTCCCAAGACACAACTGTTATATCTTGAAGGTCTCCTGACGTTGTATTAAAAGCTATTGCAGCTGGGATACAATAAGTCACTCCAAAAGCAGTATAATTTATAAAAGCTGAAAAAACTTGATCTGTAGATAAAGAAGGCAAGCCAAGATCTTGATCAACAGTGTTTGTGTAAATTCCATCGCTACCAACAGCAGACCAAGACGCGCCAGTTATTACAATACTTGTTTTTCGTAAATGTGCTCCTTGGATAACTGACGTTCCAGGACCGTTAGGAAAAGAAACACCCTCGCCGGTAACAGTTGTGTTTGCGCCATTTTTAGTTATCTCTAAATAGCCTGCCGAATGTATTTTTGCTGAACTAGTTGTTATAGAGTCATCTATAATTCTACATTGTATATAGTCAGAGCTTATATCAGATCTTTGAAGCTTTAAGGGTGTCTCTATTAATCGCTTCCAATAAAGCAATAAACTGGAACTTTGTTGCCACTCGCCAGACCCAGTGAAGTCACCTATTACAATTGAGCCAGTTAAATTTGCGGCATTTAAACCGCCACTCAATACCAATTTATCGCGTAATTGGTGCCAGCCACCGCTTGAATCAGCTGCGCTATCAGCTGCTAGTGTTACGCCGATTGCTTCGAGAAACAAGCAAAATTCCTCTTGAATTGCGTTATTCCAAGACGCGTGGTCAATCGTTCCAACTATTGGTGGAGGACCGTCAGCTTGATTTTGAAAATATCTTTTACCGCTTATTTCAACATAACCATCAGAGTCAATTCGATGCATTTTGTTTATCCTCTAGTAAATCTAACTCAATTAGTATATCAGCAAAGTTACTGTCAAGATCGCTATTACCAAAAGACATGCACAATGAGTTTTGATTGTATTTAGGTAGATCAATATTCACAATAGTTGCCATCAATTCTTTAAACGATCTCTCACCCTGTGATGGATTTTCAGTATTGTATTGAACGAAGCCTTTATCGTTCATATTTTCTTTCAAAAATTTTGCGATAGGTTCATTTTGTAGCTGCGATGTGAAGTCCTCAACATGTGCCTTCAAAATTCTAATTATTCTACGTGTAGTCAAATTTGTTGGTATGTTTCCTTTATCTAAAATACTATTAAACAAAACGTACATTTTATCAATAGTCGCATAAGTCAGTTTTAGTGTCATTTGCGCATCTCCTTTATAACACTTTTGGTATATAGTAACCTGCAAGTGTCAATATAGCGCTACCTATTAGCGTTACAACTATCTTTAGCAATTTTCGGGCTGTATTGCTAGACATTTTTATAGATATATTATCGTTATTTTCTTCTTTTTTCAGCATACTTTTTAGTATATCAATTCTTTTTTGCTTATCCAATTCAGTATAAAATAGGCATTGCTCAGTATGTCTAGTCACAGCATTTGGAACCATTGATATTAAGCTGTCAACTTTTGTCTCAATTCTGACAATAGTTGTTTTTAATTCATTTCCACGATCATATAAATCGGATATACACTTTTCGACGTCCATTTGTAACCTCACATCCAAGAATCATTATCTAGCCAATCTTTACGACCGTTTTGTGTAAACGTTGTTGTATTTGCAAAATGAGAATGCTTAATAATACTGACGTCATTAGTTTTCAAGCCATACGCTTTAAATCGTGGAAATTCACGCCAATTTGGTTGTTGTTCACGCCAAGTATTCTCAAAGCTTTTGAATAATCGAAAAGGTATTTGCCAATCAGTTTGATAATACACAGGTAGCATTGCTTCAATTGCTTGTGTGGCAAATCTATTAGAAATCATATAAGCCATTAATGTTCGTGACCATTTCACTTGACCGTCATTGTATAGCATTAATCTATTACCAGGGTGACTTTCATTGCATAAGTAAAAAAAATCACAATCGTTTGGTATATAGTTAAGTATGTTTTTAAACGTCTTTATATCAGCAAATTCAACATCATCTTCAAGAAAAATTCCCCATCGACACCCGGATTTGATAAATTTAACCCAAGCTTTTCTGTGGCTAAAGTTACACGCAAATTCTGTTGGATATAGCGAGTAATAATTTTTTGCGTCATACCCAATAATTTTATAAGCTACTAATGCGTTATAGACGCATTGATCCCAAATAGGTCTACTAGCTTTATCAAAAGCACCGTTAGAAAAAAGCAGGCCATCAAGCGCACTTACACGTATTATATTTTCATTTGAAAATACTTGCTCTATATAATGACGTCGATCTATCGATTTATCCATATTTATGTAATAAATTGGTATCAACTTGTCATTCCATAACCACCAGTGACTTCACATTTTCTAATCATTCGAGCACTATAATTAGTAGTTATGCCACTAATGCCTGATACTCGTATAGTTAATTTGTAATTTGTATCTTCGTTTATAAAAAAATGACAATATGCTGCGACATCAGCGCCCCTAGAAAAATAAGGTGCATTAGAAACGGGCGATCTTGGACCTCCACTTATAGGATCTAGTCTTCCAATGAGCCAGTCATATTTCCAAGCCTGTACGCCAATACTACCAACTGACGCGGCTAATACAATCACTTCAAAAAACATTATGCGACCATTATTTAATGCAAAAGGAGAATACACGTCGTCAGGAGAAATTTTTAAATCTTTTATTTCTGCCCCAACAGTTTGAGTACTGACAATATAACCGCAACCTTCTAGAAATAAATCAAATAAAGAATTTTCATAATTATTTCCTAATAGTTTCATCGCTAACCATTGATTATAGCTAGTAGTCTCTCTAGATAAAGCGATACCGGCAGTATTCCAACGATAAGACGAATTAGTTGTATACCTGTTTTGGTCAGCGAATTTTATCGTATCAGAGCCGTCAAGTTCAATTTTTGGAGCATACGTCAAATCACTTCCAACACAAGATCGAATTATTGTTTTTGCTTCGCCAGTATTGAGCGCATGCGATCCAAATAATGCTTCAGTAGCGACACTGCTTGCAGGGTAAGCACTATTATTTATTGATGACTCAAGAGTTAAATTACTGCTTGTTGTATCAATTATTTCTGTGTCAACAGCTGAAAAAACTCTAAGGCTGAAACTAGCGCTATTATTAGTTTGGTCATTCAAGCAATTTATAGATTTAGTAGACACGCTACCATGGGCGTCAGAAAAGACAAAATCAACTACAGCTGGTGTTATTCCTGGTCTAATAAAAAACAATTCAGTTCCTGTCGAAACTATTGACACACGATCTTTTTGAACAGCAACCCTTAAATATTCCCCAACGTCAGTAATTTGTATACCTAAATGTGCTATTGGAGAACCGTTGCCACTTGTCAAAGCTTCTACAAAAGCGCTAGAAGATATATTAGACTCATGACTTGTATTATACGCTTGCACATAAGATCTTGGTCCTTGTAAACCCACCTTAGCGTGCTGCGAATAAACAAAAGCTTCCGCCCGTCCACTAACAAAATTATCGTCTTTTACAGCAAGTAATCTCGCCGTCGCATTATTTATGTTGCCCGCGCCAGTGGTAAACGCTTCAAGCGTAGCTGAGGTAGCTATTGTATTTGATTTATGTTGCAAAAGTAGTTCTGACGCTGTATAATGTAAATTAGTATAGTCTTCCGCAATCGTACCATCTGATTTACCAAACAGAATAGCTCCTGGAGTCAAACCAGAAACACCGTCGCCACCAGTTGACGCAATTGTAAAACCATCCACTTCTTGAGTGATCGTTACATTTGCACCTTCATATAAAACAAGGTCACCTTGTAATTCTGATTCACCGTCTTTAGCTAAAGATGTTACACAATCTTTGATCAAAGGACCATCGGTCAAATATGTATTAAAAGTATCTACCGATATTTTACCACCAATAAGCAAGCCAGTAGTTGTGTGTCTAACTAGTCCTATATCACCAGCCAAACCACTTAATACAAGTGACAATAAAAGGCCAGGCTTCCCTTTGGACAGCAGTTTATAAGAAACTGGTGGATCGGCTAGATCCTTGTAACAAAACATTCTGTAGCCTAAGTCAACATCATCACTTGGCTCAATGCACACTTGTCCAGGATTAATAGCTGACACTAGCGCTTCAATTCTTTGTATTCTTGGGTATTCTTCTACCATTTTAAACCTCAATCCAGTAAATAACAGCGTGAGCCTGTGTAGCTTTTTCTAAAATACATTTTAATATTTCATTGTCTAATATACCACTATTAATTGTTATTTGAAAGCGTGAATTTCCAGATCTACCACCCATACGCTCAACATTCATTCTAGCAATACCCATGATTCGAGCATTTAAGTCAACAATATTTTCCTCAACTGTTATATCGTATTCAAGACTCTCAGCAACATCTAAATAAAATTGCTTATTAGTTGTTTGTGCGCCAAATAAAAATTTTACATGTGCAATTTTTTGCAAGTCACTTTCAGTCAAAGTCAATTGAGACATGCATTCGTCAGGTATTCCTAAGACGCGTAAAAAATCGAGTAGGTGCTCTCCACTGCAATTTATTGGATCGGTATCATTAAGATAACTAAGTGCCGTACCTTCAATTTCAACCAGCTTTGACGCAAAACAAGACAGCAATCGTTTAAATAAATCTCCGTTTGAATCACCACTTGAAATCGAGTCGTAGTAAACAGTATCAGAATCAATTGAATCATTATATATTGTGTCAGAAGTTATGGAGTCTTGAACAATATATGATAAGAACAATTTTTCTAATCGATATAGTATACCTTTTGGCAATAGTCTACACAATGCCTCAGTATAGTCATAAGTTGTTCGAGTAAGACTAAAAGTCATTGTATGTCAAATCTCCTAATTTCAACAATTGCGGTGGAGCACTGGTAACATTATCTACACCAATAGACACACTATCTTTTACAATATCAATTATTTCATAATCAGTTGGGAACGTACTCGATATTGCGCGTTGAATTTCCCATAAATATAACGTACCACCAGATCTAGCACTCAAAATAAACAAATCCTCAAGCGCACTTTCAATCAAGGCCTGTTGTGCTGATGTATTTGGATCCAAAGCCATTTCAATATCGACATCTATTGGTGCACAATTTACATAGCTTACGTTAGCTGGCACTGGTCTAACAGTTTCTATATATGCTTTTGCTGCATTATATACATCTGTACTGACTGGAGTCAATGTACTCGAAGCAAAAACACAAGCAACTGTTCCGGCTCCAAGCCAAAATTTTCCTGGTATACACCAACAATATCCAATACCGGTAACCGCTTTTCCCCAGCGCTCGTAATCCGCTTGATTTCCAGAGTGCGGTGGATTACGAAAACGATCAAGTATACGCGCGCGCCAAGCTTCAATACCTTCAATATCTTCACCATTATCAAAACCAGAAATTACAGAAACATCAGAGTCAATATCAACATTGATTTCAGATAGTGAAAATGTTGCCTCAATAGTGTTATAATCTTTACCTGTATCTAATGCTATAACAGATACACTGATGTCTGTCCCAATTACAAAATCGCTTTCTGTTTTGTATTCTTTACCAGCTGGACTAACAATCAATGTGCCAGAAGTAACAGTGTAATCAGTTGTTCCAGTAAAAGCAACAAATCCACTTGTGTAAGTTGCTCCTTTGCGCGGTAAATTGAAAATTGTTCCCCAACGCTTTAAGCCTTTTTCATCACATAGATCTGGTAAATATTGTCGCCATAAATAATCTAAATAGCCATTCATTCCATGCACTGCGCCAGAAAACACAATTGCTAAAAGGCCAAGTGTTGAAATGTCTGGGACATTTTTTTTCGTAATGCGTGACTTCATATCCGCAATTATATCATTATAAATTTGTAAAAGTGTTTTTCTTGACATTTTTATTCCGTGTAGTGTATCTCCAAATTTATTCGATTAGTTGATTGTCGATACACAGAAATATCGATAGAGGAAACTATTTTTTTATCAAGTAACCATTGCAAGGCTTCCTTACTATACTGTTTAATTAGCGCTAATGTTGTTTCGTTTATCGTTGATCGCTCAAGTGTCCACAATAGGGATCCTATACTGCGACCCAATAAAACATCGCCCCAAAAACCTTGCTCATTATTATAACGTTTATCAATAAGCAATGAATTTACAACAGCTGTAGCTATTGTATTATCTGCAATTAGATCACTATTATCAACTCGTAAACGTCCTGTTCCAGGTAATGTTCCGTCAGCAGTAAAGTAAAAAAGTTTTACATCAAATATTGCCATTAATCAGCCTTTAAATTACTACTACCCGTTGAGCCTGGACCACTTCCAAAAGCAGCTTGAAAAGCAGTCTTTAAAGAAGCACCGTTATCAATTGTGGGCGAAATTGGCGGCACCCAAGTTGAAAACACAGTATATAATTTCTGCCATAATAAGTCATTCTTATTAGCAATAGTCACAGCAGATGTGCCAGTGCCAACAGAAAAAATATTTTGTGTGGTCTCAATATTTCCGTTTTTAGCTAGTAATATTTTTTGACCATACTGAGAATAAATTGCTACCTCGCCATTCTCAACTTGTACTCTGTACGCTCCACTATCGCAAGCAATAACTATTTGATGATCTTTATCTCCAGACAAACAAAGAGATATTCCTTCACTATTCTGAGGAGGATTACTTGTTAAACCATAATTTTGTATGCGCTCAACTTTATCAGTTACCTCATTATATATTCCAGATAATTTAACAAGCTGTATTTGATTAGAATCATATACAGCTTTTATAAGAACTTTTGTAACAATATTCTGCATTCTACGTGTTATTTTATTAAGCATACTCATTTAGTTAAACTCACTTGCTCACTTGGATTTGCTGAATAAGTTCCGGGAGGAACAAGCGTCAATCTAGTTTGTGTTCCTTGATCTCCTTGAGATAAATCTAACTCGGATAATACCCATAGACTACTTCGATTTTGTTGGTCTGTAAAAGTAACTAAATCACCCAATTTCCAAAAAGAAATATTATTAAATATAATTGTTGTAACAATTTGCAAAGATTTACCGCGACCACTTCTTACTTGTGCTTCCCAGTACACCCGCTCTCTAAGTGTTTTTCTAGTGAGCCTTCCCTCAGCTATAAAGAGTCTCGGTCTGTATCTATTTAAAGAAACATCATAGGCTTTTGCTTCAGTTGACACAACAGAATCTGTCCAAGCTTTACCCTGACCGGAATATTGAGATAGTCCAATATATTCTGAATTTATATCACTACTTGTTTCAGTAGTTTCTATGGATAAGACACCCTTTTGACCAATATAGAAATTATATACTGAGACACTAGACTCACTTGAATTTTCTATTGCTATACTACCATTTGGTAATTGCTTAGGTAGAACAGCATAAAAACGACACAGACGTTCTATAGCTTCAAATGCAGTTTCATTTGTTTGAAAATTAAATTTCTCAATAACAGGATTATTGCTTATACTACTTTCAAGTTGAATTCCAAAAGGATCTAGTATTGCTTTCAATAAATCGACAAATGTTTTTCTAACAAAAGATCGTTTAAGTAACGCACTGCTCTCTACAAGATCAACACATTTTGATTCACAAGTTATACTTGTCAATGTACCACTGTCAGAATAGCTTCTTTTAAGTGTCGTGATATAACCAGAAAAAAATTGTACTTTACTACCTTTATAATCAATGCGTGCTTCACAAGTAGATCCTAGTTGACACACAGAATCTTTGTCGTATATATCAACAGATAATTCATGAACAATTGAATCAAGTGAACTATAAAAAGAAATAAATTCTTTTCGGAATATTTTAGTATTATCTATTAATAATTCGAAGATAGCTTTCATTTTGTTTTGACGCTCAACTCTATAGCAGCTGGAATAAACAAAGGGTGCTCAATATTATTTGCAGCTAAGATCACTTCTTCATAGTCAAGGTCACCATTGATACTATAACATAACTCTAGACTAGTTTGTTGTTGTAGCAAGCTAATAGTTTTATTAGTTGGTAGTGATAAAAAGCGTTGATTTAGATCAAAGTATAAAGCTTGTCTCAAATTTCGTGTAGCAGAAAACAAAGTGTCAGAACTAAGCGCTACAGAAAAAGAATTAATCTCATTAAATACAAATTGTGCGTTCTCATCAGCTTCATTTGAAGTCTCAAAATCTGTTTCGCCAATCAAAACACTAAAAGAAGCAAGCGACAAATAATAAATAAGTTGTGCTATCTGAACAGCAGAATCATTATTGCTATTTTGTTCTTTTAATTGTGCCATTTCAGTCATTAAAGAACGTTGCTCATACAATTGATTTCTGCCATCATCAATAACAAAAAACTCTCCGGTTGCAATTTCTGTTCCTAAAGATACAAGATCATCAAAAGCATTTACAAGTACACTGGGAGTCAAGCTCAACTCAACAATTTTTCCTCTTGCATTTTCAAGCACTCGTCGCACTAACGCAGTTGAAACCGCCGCTTGACGAATACGTGCAACAGCGTCAAGACACTCTTCAATAACAGAGTCTACCGCGTCAAACTGTGCTTTGGCTTTATCAAACAAAGAATAATTTTGAACAAAAGCGTTCTTTGCTTGTTCTGTAAATAGCGCCCTCGCTTCTCTCAGCTCTTTTCGAGTATCTTTTACACTTGGCGCAAGTTGATCTGTCTCTTCTCCATTAAAAGTTATTGTGTAATAAATTACACCAAAATCTTTTATTGCAGTATGAGCCGTATATCTGTCTACACTACAATAAATTGGTCCTCTCCAAGGGCTAATCAAAAATCCGCTTTGGCCATCTTCTAATATACGCTCAAATTTATCGCGTTGATCTTCAATATTGTCACCCAAAATATATGCATTATTGATAACAAATGTGTAATCAACTAGGCCCATTTTCTCTTTATCAGATCTATCGATACCAGGATACACATGTATATTAACTCTAGTACCACTGGTCTTGGTCTCGTCAGGTATATAAAAAGGTACTCCTTTATAACTAGCCTTCAAATACTGCATTACAGAGCGCCTTCCATAACACTACCCTTATGTTCAATATCTACAGATTTTACGTTTTTGCCGCTCTTTACTTTTGCGCGTACGCCAGGCAAACCTTCAAGAACTACAGTAACATTTGAATCAATAGATCTATCCTCACTCCACAATTTATCTATTATGTCAGGCATATATGTGGACTGCCCGTAGCTAGTCTCTATTTCTTTATCAATACGTTTCAAATATTTTGGTTTATATAATGCCTCAGTTTTTTTAATATAAGATTCTAATTTTTCAATTTGTTGTTTGAAAAAAGGCGTATTTTTTTCTAGCTCTGTTGTTGTACTCTGTAATCTAGCAAGTTCTTCTTTATAAATTTTTAAATCATTAGCTAATACAGATTCTACTTTATCCTTTTTGGTATCAAGTTTCTGCATAGAGTCAGCTATTTCTAATTTCAATTTTGCTAATTCATCTCTTGACTTTGCAATTGGCTCTATAAAATTATCATGAATTAATGTCCCAATTTCCCAGCCAAGTAAACCGCCAACTAATACAGAACCAAAAACACCAGCGCCCCATTTAGCGGCGCTCATCTCTTTATTTACTACTGATAATTTAGCACTTGCGATTTCAGCTTGAACGCTGGTTTCAGCCATTGAAACAGCTTGTGCTTTTTGTGCTAACACAGCTTTATTTGTAATTAATAAATAAGCTCTTTGTAAATCTTTTAATTTGCCGAATACAGTAATTATGCCACTAATAGCGCTCATTGTTTTACCAAGAATCAATACAAGTGGACCAACAGTAGCAATCAAGCCAATAATCTTTAATCGTGTCTCTAATTGTTCATCAGATAGATTATTAAATTTATCAATCAAATTACTAACATGAGGCAATAATTTTGCCAATACAGGCATTAATTTGTCGCCGATTTCGATAAACATTACTCGAACTTGCTGTACACTTTGATCAAAAGCAAATCCGGTTTTATTAATACCTTCCGTCTGAGCTTTGAAAGCTCTATCCAATGCGCCACTAGCGCGAGTCATCGCTTCAGTTTTTTGTTTTAATGTATCGGATTGTTTACCGGTTAAAGCAAACAAGGCAATCAAAGCTTCTTTCCTATGAATCAATTCGCCAAATTTTTCAGCTTGCCCGCCAGTAGCTTTTTGTAACTCAGCTAATGTTTTCTCAAAGCCAAGTTTTTGAACCATAGCAACAGCCGAGCCATATTTCTTGGCAAGTTTCTCCATATCAGAAGTAGGCTTGATAAAAGCGCCCAATAATGATTTTATTTGTGTAGCTACTTCGGCAGTATTACCAGTCACGCCTGTTAATGTAGCAAATTGACCAAATAATTTTTCTTGTGATAAGCCTAATTTATCGGCAAGTGGAATGACCGATCCCATTGTCGCGGCCAATTCTGGGAATGTTGTTTGGCCTAATCGAACAGTTTCAAAAGACAAATCAGCTGCTTTTTGCACAGCTTTTTCACTAGTATCACCGTACCCTTTTGTAACTGCGGACAAAAGATTTAGTGACTCAGCAGTTGTGGACACACCAGCACGTGCGGCTTTTGCTACAACAGCAAGCCTACCCATTGTTTCTGTAGAGTCTTCAAAAGCTGATATAGTTTGATATAAACCTCCCTCAGCAAGTTCGCGTTCATTTGTTGCTGTTACTTTTGATAAATCCAGTAATTCAGACTTTAGATCTTGTAAACGTTGTGTTTGACCAGGAATAAGTGTTCCAACATTGGCCATCGCAGCGTTAAAATCTTTTGCCATTTTTAAGCTTGCAAAACCAGCAACAGCAACGGGAAGTGTTATAGATCTAGTGAGAACTGAGCCGGCTTTTGTTACAGTTACGCCCATTGCAGCAAAACTTTGATGCAATCTATTAAAGTCTTTTGTCCATTTATCTTGTGATAAAATTGGTACTTTAATTGGCGCAGTTGTAGGCATTATCTCCCATGCTCACGTTTATAGACATCAATAGACAAATCAACCCATCTGAGTATTTCAGACAAAGTCATTTTCTTAAGCTCAGTTGGTGACCAGCGCAAAACCCTTGCAATAATAGCCAAAAGCTCTAAAGTGTTTTGCGGCCATTCACTAAAAAATCATACGCGATTAAGTAACATTTGAGCGCGTCAGGAGGTGTCAACTTATGAATAACCTCAATAGATACACCACACATGCCTGCAATTATAGGATCAAAATGACCTTGTTTGTAATCATTAGGATCAATCGGCAAATGTTGACGCATACCGAAAGTGATTTCATTTGTAAAAATAAGCTTCTCAAAAACTTTTTTTCCAAATGAAATTGGTCTGCTCAAGTCAAAAGTAATAGGCAAACCATTGTCATTTAATGAGTTTTCTTTTTTCTCATCAAAGTTAGTATTGATAATTTCTTCTGAAAAATCATTCATGTCACACCTTTATTTCCGTACAGCTACTTGCCACACAATCAAATGGAATTTCGGCATTTTCAGTGTCAATTTCAAGATCTCCTTTGTATACACAATCCTCTAAAAGATACTGTTTACCAATACAAAGCGAGATGACAATTGTCGCATTTTGCATATTTCCAACGGTCTCAGTCACATTGAGATTTCGATTATTTCTAATCGTGCCACTGGCGCCTGGCGCAGTAGGCATCTCTTTAACACCATGCAATCCGTCAGGTCCCACAAGTTCCTCGCGCTTTGGTGTTCCTGTGCGAATCTTAAAAGCGCCCGCAACCTGCAGCCTACTGCCATTTGCTGTTATTTCCATTCGTCCTGCAATTAAATCTGTTGATCCCATTTTAGTACCTCTTATTGCTCAAAAAACATTGTGCCCGAACCAACTAGAAATTGATTCATCAAATTTGGCGGCAATGAAAAATTAAGTCTGTTTACATTTGTTTCATCTCGAGTTACTTCAAGTAACTCGATAAACCTATCGAGCAAATTTTCAAACTTACCCTGTCGAACCATTCGCCGAAACCACATAATCGCTTCCGCTCTACCTATAGCAGGAGTCATTATCTGTTGACCAGGATCCACTCCCTCAGCAGTTGTGCCTAGTTTTGCGCGAGAATATTTTGTAGTAATCTGTACTTCTAGTTGATAGCGAGTATCTAGCAATGTAAACATTGTATTCAATTGTTTATACGAATTATCAGGCGCGCCTGATTCATTCAAACGATACATTGTGATCATTGATGAAGTCTGAACACCATTATAATCTGTAAGAGTAGACACTCCATTTTGAGCAAGATAATTTCGATCACTAAATATAACGCGGTCTAATTTTTCGAGCGTCAAAAAGCCATTCAACTTAATTGATTTCAATGGCTGCGCTGAATCTGATACAACAGATTGCGCAACTGCCGCTGCAATACCAGCGGATAATTCAAAAGTTGACTCGCATCTATTATAAGCAGGAAACAAAGAAGAATACTGACTATTTCTGCTAGCGTTAGTCGCAAAAGTAACCATATTAGCTGTAGTGTCTCGTTTCGCGTAAAAACAAACCCCTTCTTTTCGCGTCAATATGTGCGCTCGGGTGCGCATTACCGTTTCAACTTTACCCATATTTGTTGCGTCGTCATACGCAGACACAATTACTGGATACCAATCATCATCTAACACAGCTAGAGCGTCGTCAATATCTGGGTCACCAGCGCCAGGAGTGTACACAATAGCGTGAGATAGCCCTGTAGGCGTTGCCTCACCAATATTATAATTAAAACGAACATTAAGATCTCCTGCCGACAAGCCTTTATTTTTTGCAGTTAGCGTCAAAACACCAGTTGTATTGTCTGCCAATGTACAAGGAAGATTAGCACGATCAAGATATAGCAAATTGTACAACGCTGTACATACACTAGCTGCCGTGTCATCCACAGAAACAGCAACTGAATATCTTCTCCCGCCAATATAAATCACAAGATACCCATTTTCTTCGGCGGCTCCTGAAAAAGTTATCACGTTTGTTGCGGCGGTATTACCAGAAGGTAAATCATCCAAAGCAATAAACACGATTGGAATAGTTGTTGAATTAAGAAATATCTTTTTGGCCATCAAATGAATTTGTGAACCATAACCAAAAGCTTTGCCTACCTCATACTCATTGCGAAGTACAAGCGGAATTTCGCTATCTTGTTCACCAGTTGACAACTTTTGTCCAATACACAAAAGTTGAACTGGGAATTCAAAATTACCAGCGCCAGATCTTGACGAATCAAAATCAATAGCAAAAATTGGTTCAACTACATTACTAGGAATTCCGGACATATTCTATCCTCCATTTTTTTCGTCTATCCCAAAGGATAGAAAATCAACAAGTTTTTCATTGCTCCAAGACTGAAGATTATATTTTATATTTATATTTATTGAATTTGCTATTGTTGCAATATCAGTTTTCGACGTCAAGACATAAGGTGTTACTGATTTTACACAATGACCCATTGTTAACCCAGCATTAAATTCTTTTAGTGGATCATAATTCGCCAATAATTTAGAAAATTTATAATCGTCATATAGTGCTCGAATAATATCATGTTCTAAATTATCTATAGTATCTTGTGCGTTTTCACTGTCAGGTATACTCACAACTGGAATAATAAAAATATCTAGAATATTTTCGTATTCATCAACTTTATTATTAGACCCAACAATAGGATTGAACGAATCATCATTAAATACAATCAATACACAAGGCAAATCAATGTAAACCAATGGTGACGTCTCTAGGTCTCTATTTATAAAAACACGATCACCTACAGCAACTTTTGTTTTTATCAAAAGTTCTAAATACTGTCGAATAAGTGATCTTTGTGTGTTTTTCATTTTGATACACTTAGCGTTAAATCTGTGACGCCGAAACCGTCTTGATCACATTTCTCAACTGTATACTTCACACCACCTATTGTTAAGTAGTCTTTTCTTGGCTGTACTGGATGTACTAATAAATGTGATGGTATTTGAATTGTCGGCTGTATGCCATTCACAATAGCTTTATCTATAGTTACATTTACCGAAGGATCGTCAAATATACACGGGTAACTTTCTATTATTTTTCCATTTGCGTGATAATAATAACAAGGCACTTTCTTTTTGAAGTCAGAAAAGAACACATTCTCTAGGTCTGTCTGCAACTGCTTTTCAAAATCAGTATACGCAATTTCACCCGAACCAATTGAAAAACTTTCTGCTACAGCTGATAATATTGTATCGACGACATAAGATCTAAACGCCAAAGGGTCTAAGTCAATAAAGTTATAACTAAAGATCACTGCATTTAATGCACTTTGAAGCGCTCGCAAAGCCGCAATCGATTTAACAGACAGACTAACTGTGTAAGGTAATATTGGTGCAATATCCTCTCTATAAGCATCAATATTTAGTATATTTGTTCCAAGTAATAATGTTGAAAGGTCAACCAATAATTCTCGTAAAGGAGCAACTTGATATAACGAAAAAGTATTGATCAAAGTATTAAGCGAACCAACTAAAGATCTTAGTGCGCTAGTGTCTATAACTGATAGAGCAAATGATATGCTGCTTAAAGAAGCATTCAAAGAACGCAAGGCATCAAACACAATCATATAATGTTCAAGTGTTACGGAATTTAATTCCGCAATAAGTTCTCGCGTAGGTTGAAAGCTGTAATTTGAAAAATTAAAAATACACGCGTCAATTTCTGGAGAATACGCTCTAATAGGCTGTATTCCAAATAATGTAAGAATAAAATTTATTGTATCAATATCAGCTATATTATTGATAAGTTCTTCACTTATTGGGGAAATATCAGACACTAATAATGAAAAAATATATTTGCTCAGATCTGCGTTTAGTGCCCTAATTGGTTGAATAGATGATACAGTTAAAACATTACTAACTGTACTCAAATCACTAATTAATTGTCGCAAGCCGTCAAACTGATAGAGTGACGTGCTTAAGTACACAGTGTCCAATAATGGCTGTAATTGTCTCAATGGTTGAGTATCATGCACACTCAAAATAAGAAACGTGTTATCAATACTTCCAATCAATGATCGAAGTGGAAGAAATGAATAGTTAACCAATGACAAAATAGTAGGATCTAAATAAGCGTCATTTTCAATGGGTACTTGAACATCTTTTGCACCAATATAACTTGGATAGCTACCACCTTTTCCAGCTGTGCTATAGTCAGAATTTGTGGGCGAAAAACCTGTCTTTATATAAGTTAATAAATTGTTCACCGTTCCATTAACATTATAATTAGAATCATTAGGATCGTTTTGAGCAATCAATGCGTTTATTGCATCAATACGCCTCAAAGCCTCAGTACCCGAGCTTGACCCAAGTTCCTCAACTGCCCACTTAGCTAAATCTCTTGTACTATCAACAAACGAAGGGTCGGCATTAAAATCATTTGTTCCAGGCGAAATAGCGAATTTTGAATTATCAACATATGGGTCGGATAAATTTTGAGCGCTGTTATAGTCTGCATCATCATACACATCCTCGACAATACCGCCACCGCTAAAACTGGTAAGGTTTTGACCATTTGGACCGTATGATAAATTATTATAAAAAGCCGATACTAAACTTACGCTACCGTTATCTTCAACATTAACACCAGTATAAAATGTATTATTATAAATTTGTATATCATTATAAGTATCGGCCCATAAAGAAACCATTGTTCCGGATTGTCTACCACTCGCGTTAGGTAATTCGATATTATTTTTAATTATAGTTGTGTGGCTAACAGACCCGCCACCAGTACACAATATACAATCTCCTGGGTCACTAGACCAATCCGATCCAAATTCAAAAACGTTACCGTCGAATTCTGTAGACTCGTCAGGAGTAGCAAATAAAAAATGTGGATTATCACCAGTCGGATAATACACAAAATTATCTTTTACGACAGAAAACACAAAGCCATTTAAACCGCTACCAGCTGCAGGATCTACAAAACTATTTTGTATTGTGCCTTTATTTACACCGTCTCCATTTGTACCACCTAATAATACAAGACCATCCCACGTAGCAGCACCACTCCAGTATAATTCACTGACAAATACATTATTTTGTAATGTTCTACTACCCGTAGTCACGTCATCAAAGAACCAACAAACTGTAGCGCTAGGATTTAAAAAAGAACAATTATTCATTATAAAATCTTTATCGCCTTGTATTTGTGGCAACGGCCAAAAAGAATCACTGATACTATCAGCGTCAAAAATCCAATGATCTATTTGACATTCACCACCAATAACAGCGCCAGCGATATTCTTTAAATACAAATAAGAACCGTACCAAGACTCACAATAATACCACCAAGCGCCAGGATTACCGGCTTGAAAATATACATTATGCGAGCCTTGATTCTCTATCTCGCAAAAATTACTTACAGCGCCATTAACTGTAAACGTTCCTTTTACACCGTCGCCATTTCCGACAGATAACTTTTGATCACTTGATAAAGAAGATGAGAAAACAATCTTAGCACCACCAGCACTAACTCCAAGTGTTATATAAGAGCCATCCCCGCCAGAAATAAATGATCCTTTTAACGTAACAACAACGTTGTCGGCAATAACAAAACCTCCACTATCGGCACTTGTAGATGATGGCCCACGTATAGCGTCACTATATGGCCCACCATTTATGCCGACAGTAATAGACTGGTCAATTGTTATAACGTGATTTACAGTTCTAACGGCAATGTCCCCATCTCCAGGAGACGTTCCACCGATCCACGTAGATCCACTTGACCAATTACCGCTTTGTGCTGACGTTATTGTCGCCACAGATCACCTATCAATTAATTTCAACGATATTATTACCATTCAAGGGTAGCGTGAATTTCTCGCCACCTATATAATTCAAAGAAGACCCATAATCATAATACGACAACAAAGGTTCTCCAGAAACATTTGTTACGCGTAAAGCAATAAAACGAAATGGCCCCATAGCACCCGTTGCCGTCCAGACAACGTCTGCAACAACTGGAACTATAAAAATACCTCCCGATAATTCTTTTGTACCAATAGTCAGAGTCTCCCCACCAGTTGTATAACCATTACCATCAGCAAGCTCATCAGCTGAAATATCAGCCCATACACTATCAGTCGCTTGTGTTGGTTCAACATTTGATAAAGACGCTTTTACTACAAGTGACCCAGAAGTCCAATCAATTGCCCCTGACGCTTGCCGCGTTATTGCAGCGTAAAATTTAACAGCTGTTAATGCCATTTTATCTCACTCCTCACAAGGTAATTATACCTTGTTCATTCCAAACTATAGTCACAAGTTCACCTTGTGTTACAACTAAATCAACAAAATTAAAATAGGCAATTAGTAAAGTATCTTCTATATAATCAGCGTCTCTATATAATATAATTCCTTGTACTATTTCGCCAACGCTGATATTTTCAAATATTGGTTGTGCAGCCTTAAAAATATTATTATCAATATACTTACCAAGTAGAAGTGTTTCTGATAAAAGCAAAGTTTCCGGAATATCTGAGTAAAAAGTATCGTTGTCAAAATTGGGTTCGTAGCTTTCAAGCATCAAACAAACAACAATACTATCATTCAATAAATCTATCTTTTTTATTGAACGAGCATATTTAAAACACTCAAATATTCCGGAAACTGCCATTTAATCTACTTCTTTTTTCGTCTTTTCTTTTTCGGTTTTTCTTCCTTATCAATAATTTCTTCATCATCAATTATTTCTTCGTCATCAGTACTTTCTTCCTTATCAATAATTTCTTCATCATCAATTATTTCTTCGTTATCAGTACTTTCTTCCTTATCAATAATTTCTTCATCATCAATTATCTCATCAGTGACTATTTCAATATGCGCACCATTATGAAGCATTTTTAGTGCAAGTTCACGCGGCATATAAAAAGGATCGCTTGCACTAGTTCGTGGTTTTCCTCGATACAGAATAGAGTTTTTTGTTACTTTCACTTTTATTTGATCGCACATATCAATCATCCGATCCTACGGTAAGACGAACAAACGCGTCAGTATCGTGAAAGCCGACAAGAGGAGAAGACTCAAGCGAAATAGCCCGTTGACGACCGTCATCATCTTCAGTTTGATTCGGAAAACGAGTACCAATAAAATCACCAGTTTTGAAGTTTTCAATTTTCGCGTAGTGAAACCTCACATCAGCATTTGTCGAACCAAGAATCACGTTCCAAGGATCAATATAATTGTAGGCTGTGCGCGTCCCATCGACCATTTTCTCATAAATACCTGAATAAACATACACAGCAACATCAAAGCCAATTCCCATTACTCGACCGATATATGTTGCACGTTGTCTATTCAACTGTTGATAATTAATTTCCCCCGTCAAAATTCTACGATTATCAAGAGAATTGACAAAAGCAGTATTTTTTGGAATACACCCACCCGCTTTTCCACCACAAACTGCGATATTAGGTGGAGACGCGCCTGTATCGGCGATCAATTGTGAATATGTAGCAATATCGCCAAGCATATCAGCAGTTGGGTCACTCCAATCTGTATCAACAGAGTCGACAAGATGTGTGTCTTTTTGCTCAAAATCAATCGTGTAATTCGTCTCTTTTCCGTCAACAGTGACAGTGCCTTCCTGCAATGCCTCAGCAAGTTGCAACTCCTCAAGGCGATCAAAACGATCTTCCAAATCGTTCATGGCGCGCTCAACAAAACGAGACAAATAAGCAACTTGATCGTCATACACAGTAAGACCAGCGCCACGAACGTCAACGTCGCTAGGCTTATAACAGAATTTTTCTGTCACATAAGGCGCTACAAAGTGATTTGTCGAAAATCCACCTTTGCCAACAACGTTCATGTCCCCTTCTCGAGAAGAGTATCTCGCAACCAACTGACGACCGAAGATCTTGTCAATATCCAATACAGTTTTATTGGTTGTGTTGCGCTCTTTCACAAACATTGATTGCAGAAAATTTGTAGGACGCGGCATTTGTTCCAATAATCGGAGCATGTCGCGTGGCGTGAAATCGGTAATAGTGAAATGTCCCATAGCTGTTAACCTCCAATAAGATCATTGTCTGAATCAGACAAATCGATATAAATGTGTTTAGCTTCAAGCGCTTCAATCAAATCAGTTATTGTTACACCGTCAGCTGCGGTTAACGCTTGAGACATAAAGCGACCCGTTCTTGCAACTGGGCACACGTCAGTTTCGCCAATACCGGTTGTTGAAGATCGCAGCAACACGCCAAAAATTTTATTTGTTCCGTCTCCATTTGTTGTATCAAGAGCGTATCCGTATCCGTTCCCTGCCGCAACAATAAATTCATACGTATCCCCAACGGCGTAATCATCGGAACCATTGGAAACAGGCAACGTAAAAACCAATCCACCAGAATTAAATTCGACAGTTGTATAAGCAACGCCTATATTCAAACCATCAGGATCAGTAACTTGGAAAACACCTCCAGTTGTAGCAACAACAGCAACACAAGTTGCTGTATACGTTCCGACTTTGGCAAGAACAGTTGTGTCAAGCGCAGCTGTAGCAGTTGTGGCTGGTGTAAAGCCAGTAGGCGTAACAGTAACCGCATCATCCAAAGTCTGTTTTCCAATCAAACAGCCACGCGCCAAAGTTTGCGACGCTGCAATTTCTGTTTCTCCCGAAACAACTGGAAATTGATTTGGTGAATAGAGATTGTCTCTTGTAATATCAGTTGACATTATATCCTCCATTCATCGCAGCAAGACGCTGTTTACGCGCATTAACCAATGCTTCACCCAAATCAACTTTGGACTTGTCTTTATTCTCAACGTTTGATTCTGGCATTTTTGGAGGTGTCGTTTGTTTTGACAAGCTCAAAGATTCCTCTCTATCTTTTGACTCAGCTGTAAAGATTTCTTTTTGTGACTCTGCTACAACTTTCAACAAATGTTCCGAAACTGTCGCCTTAGTCTGATCTTTGTCATACTTAAGACGATTAATAGCATCACTGATTTTTTCACGAACATTTGAAGGATAAGCAGAAAACATACTCGACAAACCTTCAATAGCTTTAATTCGTGATAATTCTTTCTCTACCTCAGCCGTTGCGTCAACAGCATTGGCAACTGTCTTTTCATTTTGATCTGCCATTGCAAATACTCTCCTATTGTTTTGAGTTTCCAAACTACTCAAAAATGTTGGTAACGGCTGAACGTTATCAACCATCCCTCTATTTTTCGATTCATCAGCTGCAAATACAGCCCCACGACCAAAATCCGAAAGAACCTTTTCAATAGTTGTATCTCTGTACTCAGCCATAGTAGACACAAAAACATTTGCCTGATCATCTACAAGTTTTTGTAATTGAGCTTTTCCTGCGTCAGAAGTGGGATCTATGTTTTTATTTTCAGATTGAGACGATACAATATCAATAACATTTGAGTCACCGGTTTGTTTAATAACTGAAAGAATAACCCCAATAGACCCAGAAACACCAGTAGGCGTTAAAATTATTTTATTAGTACTTGCAGCGATCCAATACGCCGCCGACAATGCTTTTTGAGCAAAAGCATAAACTGGTTTATCAATACTTTTCACCAGCGCCGCAAAATCAGCTACACCACTAAGAACACCACCAGGACTGTCGATATTTAATACAATAGCTTTTACTTGACTATCATTACGCAAAGCAACAATATCATTTGTTATACTTTCAATTGCAGTACCATAGCCAAAATAAGTCATAAATGTTTCGCGCGGTAAAATAGTGCCATAAACATGAATATACCCTACACCGTTAAGAATTGTTGTGGACAATCCTTTGTAGCGCTCAGTCACTATTTGAACAGAATTTCTATTATACTGAGCGCATAAAGCGTCAAAATATTCATTCGACATTGCCCATTGAAAATCACTAATCAACATTTGTCTCATCCTCTGTTTGTGACTGTTCAGTAAATTGCTTTTGTTGCGGCAATGTTTGTTCACCTAATAATTCATTTATGCGTTTTTCTTCATCAGCGTACCGTTCGATCATACTATCCCAACGACCGCCAAAAAGCGTTGTGTATTCATCTTCTCTTGTAGACAATTTATTTTTCACACCTTCGGCCGAAGCCTTTATCTCTTTCCAAGGATCAACATAGCCACGTCCTACACCTACCCAATAACCCTTGGAGTAAGATTTTTTATTCAAATAAGACACAAAGTATTTTGGCGCACTTATATATCGCTTTAACACAGATTCAAAAAGAATTTCATCAGCTAACGGTTGGCAAAAGCCGTTTGAAATAATTGCCCTATCTTCAATTCTATGCTTCCAAACAGCGTTATCCGCCGCGCGCGCAGCAGTATAAGAACTTGTATAATGCATTACAGCTTGTTCATAAGGCATATTCGCACCTCCACAAGCTTGTATTGCTTGGTTATCAAAAAACTGGTGATAATCAGCGTCAGTCTTATTTGGATTGGCTATTGAAATGTCTTTTCCGCCACCAATATATGCAATATTTCCATAGCCCATTTCAAGATCTTGATCAAAGCTATCTGGGTCAGTTTGATTTTCATTATATCTATCAATAGAGGTATAAGCAGGATTAATCGCACCACCTAAATTAGTGGCGTCTTTAACAAATACAGTAAAGAAAGACGACACCAATTGCCCCATAACTGTCGCCTCATTCAAACGCGTTAATTGTTTAAGCGTTTCGGCAACATTCGATAATGCTGGTAAACCTCGAGATTGATCAAAACGTTCAGGATTAAAAACGTGGTAAATTTGTTTTCTTCCACGTTCTGTGTACACAGGTATACGCGTTGAAAATATTCTTCTAGATACTGCACCAGTTATGTCAGTGCCGTCACTGTAACTATTCCAAACATGAAAAGCTACCACTTCACCATTATCATCTGTTTCTACACCATTCTGAATCCTATCTAACGGTACGTTATAAGGATTTCGAACTAAATCAGCGTCAATTATTCTTACCGTCAATTCAAAGGGAAATTCTGAGTTTTTTGGTTTTCTCCAAATAGGCATCCAGAAAAAGTCACCATTCATTAACAACGACAAATACACAAGCCCTTGTAATTGACCAAATGTAAGATTTCCTTTTATGTCACAAAAAGTTGACTCGGCCCATAAATCAAAGTAACGTTCATACTCTTTACCAAAAGCACGAGATTGATCAGTTGTCATACCAAGAAAGTCTCGATCTGGTGTTGACTGAAACTTTAAACCTGAACAAATAGTTTGCGTCTTATGACGTTTAATAATAGCTGCGCCAAGCGCGCTAGTCATATAGACGTCTCGGGATAGCGCTCTAATTCCATCCAATTTATCTGATATATCGGCTTTTGGTGATTTGAGACCAATAGATCTCAAACCGCGCATAGATTTTTTATCAGTATAGGGTGTTACATATCCACCAACAGCATTGGCAAAAGCACGATACTTCAATCTATTAGCGCCCCACTTTGGAGATACAGCCAAAGCTATTTTATCTAAAAAATTCATTCTATCGGAACAACCCTTTGTAAACGAATAGATCCACCCTCAAGAGTATTTAACTCAGCATACAAATCAATAATCGCTTTTCGTATTTCAGAAAGATCGGCACGCGTCAAAGATCGCGGACCTATAGAGTAAGCTTGACCTTGTAAAACAGCAGTTTCAGCGGCAATATATCGAGATAATCTAGTACGTGTCTCAGCTATACGATCGGTATCTGTCAATTAATATTGATACAGCTTTTTATCTTATCGCATAATGGCGCTGATTGAATGCAGCTAACATCAATAGACAAAAGAATATTTTTTTCCGCATTGCATTTTGAAAAGCATGCGACAAAATCAAATGTATTATAAAACACTTTTTTCACGGTTGAGTCATCCCAACAATTCAAATACTCAACTGTAGCACATACAATTGCACAATCACGTGAGTTATCAGTTGTACTTGGCAACGGCTGTTGAATTGTTGAACAACCAAAAAGACACATCAGTGTAACACATGCGACAAAAAAATATTTCATATTCTTTTTGCCTTACAAAATATATAATTAGAAAATTTAGAATTATAGGTTAGAAGCTGCCATCACAGTCAGGCGAACGGGATGCCTATAGACTGTGACGGCTCGCCCGTTCACTAATAATGCTAAACTATTGGATATAAAAAGACAAGATAAAAGCGCCCCCTAGCCTGATTTGTGGTCGTTATTGGCTAGGGGGCAACCCCACAACAGAAAGGAGACAAGAAGCGAACAACACAACCTTGACTATATAACACTTGGCCAATTACTACAAGTAAAAAAGCCAAGCTTCTTTAAAAGAGACTCTCCAATAAATACAGAATCTAAATTTCTTGCTGTACTTTCAATAAGTATACCGTTTTCAGGAGCTATTGCTTTAGGACAATAGCCAGTTTCTCTATGATTAATAGGTTTAATTATAATATTTATTCTATCCCCTTTATTTACTCTTTTTATATTTTGCATATTTTCCTGCTTTGTAGTATGTAACAATTGTACAAACTAATTGCGTTAGTTGCGCCAAGCCAAGGCATAAAAATATTAAATATAACGTCAAGCATTTTTCTTTTTCTTCTTTCTATCTCGTTTCAAAAAGCCAATATACATTGGCTCACCTTTCTTCTCACCACAATTACACACGTAAGCGCCATGCTCAAATATGTGTACCTTGATACCTTTTTCGTTTATATAGCAAGGTTTATTGTCACAAAATTCAAATTCCATAACCACACAATCCTTTCTAGTAGACTACTCTAAAACAGAAATCAAAGCATTCTGTTTGAGCTATTTTAGATTGTTCTTCTAAAGATAACATACCATGCATCTTCATATAGGCTTTTACATCTATAGTACTTAAACCTAATCTCATAAGCTGTATATTATTTGATTCTAATCTAGTAAATAGTGTTTGCATTTTAATAATTGTAATATGGTCCTCTTTATGGCTACTAGTATTAGGACATTTTTTATACCACCTACAATACACTACATATTGTTCTGTAGTCAAATTACTATAGTCTTCAGTAATAATTTCATCACAATTAAATAAACAGCTTACTACGTGGGCAACTCTATCTTTATTTGTAACTCTCATAATCCCTCACTTTCATAACAGGATTGAGCCAGGCTCAATAAAAGATTAAAAAATAAATTAGGTGTGGCCTCGCGATCAAATTTAGACAAATATTCAAGTTTTTGTAGGCCATATTTTTTATAATAGTAATTGTCAATAGCATGTGTAAAAGTACCTTTACTATTATTTACAGAAAATAGTGTAGTGTTTACAGCGTATAACCAAGTAGGTTTTCTTGCTTTATGGCCATAGTTGCATTGTTCAACATAGCAACTATAGCCAAAAGCATCCGACTTAATCCAAGAAGAATACCGTTTTGGTTTTATTAGACCAAAATATTCCCAAGCTTTTGAGCCTTCCGGATGCTCTAGAATACCGCCAAAGCTACGTACAGCCCAAAGGGCATGTTTAAAGCAACCATCATCATCGCCTACTTTATATTTAATTTTACTAGTTGGTCCACCAAACCAATATTTACCCCATCGTTTACAAGGAGGATGTACTATAACAGGATATGGACCAATATACTCACGAGCATCTAAATAAGGAAGTCCCCAAGGATCTATTTGTTCGTGTCCATAATAAGGTCCTTTCGGATGTATATATAATGCTGCAATCCTTTTAATCATAATCCATCACTCCCGTATTTTTTGACACGCACCTTGCGTGTTTTCTGTTCAACAAAACCATTCTTCAATCTGTGGGATAAATTAACAGGATATGCTAGAAATGCACAATAGGCATATTGTCTACAATCCAAAGGCTCATTACGTGCGCCAGTCTTATTAACCCACACAAGCTTGAGTCTTCCTCCTGTTATTCGACTTTCTTTATACTCACAAGTAAGGCCATAAAAATGTGCTTCATTATAAATATCTCTAATAGGAAAGTGACAATAAGCTGGTCCGATATTATCTATTTTAAGCATCGCATAGATCTTATTTTTCAGCTCATAACCATGCGCTCTATATTGTAAGGTACCATATCTTTCATGACGTGATTTATTACAAGACCAAAGTCCTTTACTCCAGCCCTCAATACCACAAATAGGATACACTCGTCTTGTCTCTCTTTGCTTGCAAAAGATGTTGACTTCCTCTGTTTTATAATGTGAGTCAATCATTGCGCATTCAATAGGCATTTTATAACCCGATGGATGCTCAAATTTTGTCAATAAATAATCATCTAATAATTTCCAAACAGTCGGTTGACCATCGGGTAATAAACCTTGTAAGTCACCTAATTGACTAGTATCACCATAAATAACAACATAATCAATTGACCAATTTTCTTCGAACATACCCCAGCCAACTACCTCAATTTCAATTCGGTCATCTTGAATATCAGCGCCAGCTGTCAGCACAAGACAACCTTCTGGCACTTCATTAGTATATTGCTCACGACGTTGTACCAAATAATTAGTGGATATTTCACGACCTTCATCCGAAAAAGTTTCGCCCCAAGTCTGATTAATAATGACTTTCAATTTTTCTATATCATTTGTCGCGGTATACTCAAACCATTCTCTAATAGCATCTCGCCAAGAGAATTGGCCAACAGGAGAATAGAATGACGACAGATGAAAAGATGGAAATTCAATATCGCCTACTTTGTATCTATTTAATGGTTCCTCTGAATTTTCAGTGTTTTTTGTAGAAAACCAATCACCATTATCAAGCATGTAATCTTTATGCTCAAGCTCTATTATCTTATCGGCACAACTAGGACACTCAAGAAATATTTCTGTCGGTAGTCCACTTGTATCTAGTTTCTTTGAATATTTTATTTGTTCCCATTTAATAACAAAAAACTCTCCACAATAAGGACACGGTACATAAAAGTACTCTTGTGACCCAGCAAGAAAAGCTGGTTTTATTGTGCTAGTCTCTTCTAACACGGGTGTCGACAAGCGAAACATTTTCTTATCCGAAAATGTCTGTTGTCTTTTTCTAATCATTCCAATTGGTGAGCCTTGTTCACTTACATTTAATTTATATGTATCTTCTTCATCCACGCCAGCATAACGAACTGATTTTGATCTAATAAAATCAGATGATCCACTAGCGCCGCCCATTGCGACAAAGCCGCCAGGATAACCGTGATTGTCCCATGACCGAGAAAGATAATTTGGTTTATTCTCGCCAAGTATGTATAACAATTTTTCACAAGCTTTGACACTTGGTTTCCATTTTTGCTTTACGAAATCCTTAACAGCGTCATCCGTGTTTTGTGTATAGATACATGGACTAGGATACACATCAGCAATGTATAACAGCCAAGTAATTAACAATTCAGTAAAACCAAGTTGCGCGCCTTTCATTACTACGATTTCAACGGCGTTTGATTTTGGATTTAGCGCGCGCGCTATTTTCCGCAAAAAAGGAAATCGACGTAAAGACCAGTCACCATACTCGGCTGATGATTCACGCGGTAATTTTCTATAAAGTTGACCCCAAGTCTCAAGATCAAGATCTTCTGATAGAGCAAGTGCCGTATAAAAAGCAGAAACAATAACTGCTATTTTCTCACTATCTGATACTACTGGCAGATCTTGAGGCAGTCCTGTTTGTGTCGGTCTTCCGCGAGGCATTAGAACAATATACTAAGTACTATCCATGTAATCCAAGCAGTAATAACAATGACAAGTAATAAGTTTTTATTGTATAGTCTCATTTATTACTCCAATAAAAATATTACTATGTATATTTCCCATTTACAAAATACACACAAATGATAACGATTGCAACCTGCTGATGATAGCGGAAATAGTTTAGTACACATTATTTATCTTCTAAATCTTTGTATGTTTCATGTACAAAGCTATCTAAAAAATGGGCTTGTTTTAAATTATAAAAATCACAAAAACTATCTTTTAGGTGCTTTATAGCTCTATTAGATGTGCACTGCATTTCTTCAACTTCAATTAAATACTGTGACTTCGCGCAATGATTTCCAAAAGTTTTTGTATTGTCATGAAAGTAACAGCCATGATTTTTTCGTGACCCAGAACAAATATAATATACTTGCTCACCGTCTGTTCGCAAAAGGCAATTATTTTGTAGCCTATTCATTTTACAAAGCTCCTCTTAAGACGTTGCGCAAATCTATATCGCATACGCGCCTTTCGCAAATAGAAAGCATTATGTTTCAAACACTGCCCAGATCTATATTTAACTAAACTGACTAACCAACTACCGCACATATTTTTTCCACGTCTCAATAAATACGCACTACACAAAACGCCTCCTCGAATAGTGTTCTCATTATAACCTTGTTGACGACACAAACGTTTCGCTTCACCATGAACTTGTGCAACGCCTACTTCGCCAGCTGCGCCAATTGCTTCAGGTTTGAAATCGCTTTCAAAAAATGTATTTGAAATAACCAGAAAAGGATCTATATCGTATTTATCGCTAGCTTCAATGTAACTTTTTGCCAACAAAGTAAGCTTTACATCATCTTTATGCACGTAATGATTTGGCTCTAATGTTACAATAAAAAGTATAGTGGCTTTTAATACCTCAAGCATTTTTGTTACTCCTGTCTAAACAAAACATGTATGATGCTATTATACTAATAAACAAATAACCAAAGGCAACAGACGACACTACAGCAATAGTGTGTGCAAAAGTTAATATTATAACAGCACAAATATCAAGCACGGCTTTTATTAAAAGTACATTAT
>Ga0307419_10000058_pt1 | contig 40263 bp, 35 predicted proteins | sample SalMarWE160230MG_2_FD_202512 | JGI IMG/M metagenome (GOLD analysis project Ga0307419, IMG submission 202512) | Salt marsh sediment microbial communities from the Plum Island Ecosystem LTER, Massachusetts, United States - WE1602-30 | ecosystem: Environmental > Aquatic > Marine > Intertidal zone... | reverse complement strand
ATGGGTTAGATATTGTTTATCCTCTACTCAAAAATCTATTAATTTAAAATAGATGACAAAAACTCTTTAACTTTTTGAAACCTATAAATAATTAAAAATATTAAAAATAAAACTATTCATAAAAAAAAGGTTTAGAGCATTATGGCTGATGGATCAAAAGATAAAGTCATCAGAGCTCCAATTGCTTGTATATTAGGGCATATAGATCATGGTAAAACTTCACTTCTGGATTACATTCGAGGTACTATAGTCCAGCAACGGGAGGCGGCTGGAATTACTCAACATATTGGTGCTTCCTATTTTCCAATGAGTGATATTAAAGCATTTTTAGGAAAATCTAAACAAGAATTTGCTGATAAGGATATAAAACTGCCAGGCATATTAGTAATAGATACACCCGGACATGCTGCCTTTTTAAACTTGAGGAAACGAGGAGGTGCCGTGGCGGATATTGCTATTTTGGTTATTGATGTAACTGCTGGTACCATGCCAATCACTTGGGAATCAGTAAGAATATTACGAGAACGAAAAACTCCGTTTATAATTGCTGCTAATAAGATTGACAGAATCTCTGGTTGGAAATCTAAAGCAAATGCTGATTTCTTGGATACTTATAACTCGCAGAAACAACACGTGAGAGATTTTTTAGATGAAAAAATATTTCAAATCATTGGAAATTTCCTTGAAGAAGGATTTAAAGATTTAGATCGCTATGATAAAATAACTGATTTTACCAAAAAAATAGCAATTGTGCCAACAAGTGCGAAAACTGGCGAAGGAATTTCTACCTTGTTGATGATTTTAATGGGTTTAGTTCAACAATATCTGACAACAAACTTACAATTTTCAGAAGGTCCTGCAAAGGGAGTTGTCTTAGAAGTAAAAAAGGAAAAAGGTCAAGGAATCACCATGGATATCTTAATTTATGATGGTGTATTACATAAAAGCGATGATTTTTATGTAGGTGGGCTGGAAAAGCCTATAAAATCAAAGGTCCGAGCGATACTCCGTCCAAAACCTCTTGATGAGATTCGCGATCCTCGTCAGAAATTTGACTCTGAAGATTTTGTAAGTGCAGCTGCAGGAATTAAAATTCTGGCTCCAAATATTGATGATGTAGTTGCAGGATCCCCATTTAAAGTAATTAGTTCACCTTCTGAAGAAGAAAGGATATATAATGAGATCAATGATGAAGTACAAGCAATTAGAATTAAAACCGATAAAGCTGGGGTAGTTTTAAAAGCTGATACTCTTGGATCATTAGAGGCACTGGAGAATCATTTCACTTTAAATGGCGTAAAAATAAGTATAGCAGATGTAGGACCTATCAAAAAAGAGGATGTGATTAATGCCAATATCGTAAAAGCCTTTGATCCCTATTCTGCTGCCGTTCTTGGTTTTAACGTTAAAATACTACCCGAGGCTCAAGAACAAGCCATAACAGATAATATTAGGATTTTTACGAATAACGTTATTTATCGATTATTAGAAGACTATATTGAGTATGCAGAAGTAAGAAAAGCTGAAGACACCGCGAAAGGATTAAGTGAATTAACATTACCAGCTAAATTAAAAATGTTACCCGATTATATCTTTAGAAATTCTGATCCCGCTGTATTTGGCGTAAAAGTGGAAGCAGGAACGCTTCTGCCAAGGGTACCATTGGTTACAGATAAAGGAAAAAAAATACGGCGAATCCATCAAATTCAAGATAAAGGAAAGACTCTAGATCTTGCAGAAAAAGATTCTGAAGTCGCAATTTCCATTCGTGGAATAGAAATTGGAAAAGATTTAGGTAGAGATGAGACTCTTTTTGTAAGTATTCCAGAATCTCATGTGAGACAATTGCTAGGAAAATTTGTCAATGAACTCACAACCGACCAAAAAAGTGCCCTTAGAGAATACATAATCCTTATGAGAAAAGTAAATCATCCCTGGTGGGGAATGTAACGCGATAATAATATCTCAATGATTTGAGTCATCCAAAAAGTTATAATCAAAGACTCAGTATTTTAATTTAATATAACATTCATCCAATCAATTCTCACTATTTTTAAATCACATGTCAAATTTCGAGCAAATATACAAGAATGTATTAAAGGATATCGTGCCAACGATAAACGAAATTTCAACCATTAATCACGTAGTCCACAAAATAAAAATTCTTCTAGAAAAAAGAGCTCGAGAAGAAGACTTTCAATATACTACCATGGAACCTCAAGGTTCAACGGGTATTAAGCAAACTCAATTAAGGAATGATTTTGATATAGATTTTTTTATTGGACTAAATTTCAATGAATTTAAACCAAAGTATGAAGGATTGAGCAAGAACCAACGTAAAAAAGTAACAAAGAAGGATTTTCTCTTTTTATGTAATGAATGGATAATCAAGGCATTATACACGGAAGAGTTCAAAAACCCTAACTTGTTATATGCAGAACATCCATATGTTAAAGTTGATTATATTTCAGATAAAATTGCCCTAAAAATAGATCTTGTTTTATATTTTGATTTAACATTAGAGTACATAAAAAAATACGGACCTATCACTGCTGTTGATCGCTCTCCTTGGCATGGACGATTTGTCAGAGACAATCTTACTGAAGTTCAAAAAAATGACGTAAGGCTATTAAAACAATTCTTTAAATCCTGCCACTGTTATGGTGATAAGAGTGCAGTAGGAAAAGCAGGATTTATTGGGTATAGTGCAGAATTACTCATTTATCATTATGAAAACTTACAAAACTTATTTACCAATTTTAAGAATTTAATCCGTACTCCTCTGGATTACTACAATAGATCCATTAAAGAGATACGAAGAAAGCCTCACATGCGTGATGATGCTTTAATCATCATTGATCCAATAGACCAAAATCGAAATGTTGCAGCAGCAATTTCTGAAAGATCTTATAGATATTGTAACTACCAAATTCAAGAATTCCTAAAAAATCCTAAAGAAGACATTTTTAAAATTGCAGAAATCCCCGAATATAAAGAACTAAAAAATGGTGATACACTTAACAATAATCTCTTTATCATAGAACTCATTAATTTAAATCAAGAAATACATTATACGGTAAATAGAGATAAATTATATTCCCTTGGAGATAATATTAAGTCAAATGGCGAAATTGAACCTTCTCATGCAAAGAGATTTGAAAAAATTGAATTTGAAGTATATTTTGAAGATGATAGTGAAGAATACAACATGGCAATTTTTTGTTCAAATCCAACAATATCAAAATCTTACCTCCGAAAGGGACCCCCAATAAAAGAGATATCCCATGCGAATAAATTCAAGGTGAAAAATCCTAATTATATTGAAAAAAAAGGGTATCTCTGGATTGAAACCACTCGAGATTATACTGAATTTATAGATTTCCTCAAAAATTTTGTTGCTCTTAAACTCCCCGATAATTTTGAAATAAGGAATATATCAAAATCTGCAAATGCAACTACAATTTCAAGTAAAAAAGCAATTTACGTCTTAAGAAATATGGTTTTACCATTTTATTATGAAAGAGAAAGATTTTCTCATGAATCCTAAAATTATATGATAAGCAATGGGATTATAGGGGGATTAATTGCTCACAATTTTCAAAAATTATCGATTTATTGCGTATATTCATAAAATTTTTATGATTTCTTTCACTTTTTTTATTATTCATAACTTTAGAATTTTATATATAGAATAAAAAGTGAATTACTTATGGTAAAAGTAAAAAACCCTGAAGATATCGCCCGTATGGTAATAAGCACGAACTTTGAAAAAAAAAGAATTTTTTCTATAGTAGCCCACATTGATCACGGTAAAACAACAGCATCAGATTATCTATTACGTAGAGCTGGTTTAATGCGAGAAGAAGATGCTGGACAACTCCAGATGACGGATTCAGATGAGGAAGAGCAAGCTAGAGGAATTACAATTTTTACTTCCGTCGTTTTGCTTTCATTTGAAGATAAAAGAACTCCAGATGACAAGGAACCCTATATATTTCAAATTAATGATACACCCGGACATATCTCGTTTACGGGAGAAGTTTCACGAGCCCTTCGGGGTTCTGATGGTGCCATTATATTAGTTGACGCTCTTGAAGGCGTCATGACACAAACTGAAACAAATATTAGACTTGCCGTAGGAGAAGAATACTGTAAACCTGTATTGTTTATTAACAAGGTAGATCGCTTAATAAGTGAACTTAAACTCACTCCTCAAGCAACATTTGAAAAAATTGATAAAATTTCAATGCAAGTAAATGATTTAATTAAAAAAATTCGTCCTGAAGGTTCAGATTGGGGCGTTGATTTTTCAAAGAATAGTGTTGCAGTAGGTTCAGCTAAACATGGTTGGGGCTTTACCTATGAAATACTACTTGAAAAAGGACTAAAACCTCAAGATGTCTTTCAAAAATATAACGAAGGAAATATTCAATGGTTAAGAGAGAACCTTCCATTAGACGAACCGATGCTAAGAATGGTTGTAGATCATCTACCTGATCCAGTAACTGCTGCGAAGTATAGAATTCCCCATATTTGGGGTGGAGATATGGATTCAGAATTAGGAAAAGCTTTAGCAACTAGTGACCCTAATGGTCCTCTTTATGGAATGATTACTAAAATTTTTCTTGATCCTAAGAAAAATTATCAAGCAACCCTAATTGGTAGAGTATTTTCTGGCACATTTCATCATACAGACTCAATTTATTTAGTTGGCAGTAGAACGTCAAATAGAGTTAAACGACTTGGAGTGATGGAAATCACCGATATATTAGATGTTGAAAAAATTCCCGCGGGAAATTTATTCGCAATTTATGGTTTTATTTGTCCCTCTGGTGAAACATTTTTAAATGCTAATGATGTACCAAGAGATAAAGAAGCACAAGCAGCGCTTCCATCATTTGAAAAAATTAGCTATGCTTGTGAAGCAGTGGTATCACGAAGTATTAAAGCACAAGATCCACATGATATAGCAAAACTCGGAGATGTAGTTGGAAAATGGCTCCAAGCTGATCCAACAGCAAAATTCCGTCTTGATAAAGAATCAATGGAATACATTCTCTCTGGCATTGATCCGCTTCAAATTGATATCCTCACCAAGCGTATTAACAATCAAGTAAAAATTGATATTGGAGAACCTATTATCGTTTACAGGGAAAAGATTACAACAAAAAGCAAGGAATTTCATACCAAATCCTCTAATAGTCATAACAGAATGCTTATGTACATGGAACCTCTTGATGAAACAACAGAAACATTAATAGAAAAGGGAGGTATCAACGAATTGATGGATAGTAAAACCATGGCAAAAATTTTACGTGAAGAAGCGGGATGGGATGCTAAAGAAGCACGCCGAATTGTTGATGTGTATAATGGAAATCTGCTAGTTAATGGTACTTCAGGACTCCAAAGGTTTGATAGGATTAAATCGTACTTATCTGCTGCCTTTAGAGAATGGTTAGAAGGAGCTATATTGGCAAAGGAACCCGCTGCTGGCATAAAAGTCGTATTCACTGACCTTACTATTCACGAAGATCCTGCACATACAGGATACAATCAAATTGCAAGTATGAGTTTCTCTGCTTTTTCAATGGCAATGTTAAGTGCTAAACCACATCTATTTGAACCAGTCCAGAAGATAGACGTTAAAACACCACAAGGAACAGAATCAGGGGTATTAGCAATTATCAATAAACACAGAGGTAGAGTCCTAAACGTAATTCCTGAAGGAGAATACGTGCGTGTTCAAGGACAACTTCCCGCAGCAGAATTAATAGGAATTGCTGATGAGATCAGAGGATCAACTCAAGGGAGAGCATTTTTCGGATACGAATTCTTAGGATTTGAAAAAGTGCCTGGAAGCATCGAAGAAGACCTGATCATGGAAATTCGAAAACGGAAAGGTATGGCTCTTGAAATGCCAAAAAGCTCAAGTTGGGATAGGTTTTTATATAAGAAATCGTAAATCCGTTTCAATATTCTAATTCTTTTCTATTACTATCTATTTTATATATAAGGAGTATAAATTAATTTAGATATTGAAAATTTTGATTAATTCTTCTGTGTTATTTACTAAAATATCCGGTCTATGTTGAAGTAATATCTCTTTTTTAGCTAACCCACTCGATACGCATATCATTCTCACGCCTGCTGCTTTTCCTGCATCAATATCAGTTGTCATGTCTCCTACAAAAATAGCTTGAGATGGTTTTATCTTCCATTTTTCAAGAATTTTAATAATGCCTTCTGGATCGGGTTTCACTTTTGAGACGTCATTAAAACCAATAATGGTATCGAAAAAATTGGTCAAATTGAACTTAGCTAGGACATCTTCTGCATAGGAGCTTTTATTATTAGTCAATATAGCCAATTTCAACTTTTTTTTAGATAGATTACTGATTAATTTATCAATTTCCTTGAATAATTTAGATTCTGCATCTTTATATTTGTTGAATTTTGTAAATAAATAAATTCCTATTCTCAATTTCTTTAAAAAGCTTAATCCCTCCAGAAACTTGATATCTAATAAGTTATAGGAATTTAGAATTATTTCGGGGACGGGATAATTTTGAATATCTTCTATAAGATGAGCAATTTCTTCCATGACTTCGTCAAGGCTTACCTTCATCTTATATTTTTCTATGCCATCATCAACAGCTTTTTTAATAACTTCCGTGATATCATAAATGACCCCATCCAGGTCAAAAATGATGCCTTTAAATTCATCTAAATTTAATTCATTCATGACAATTTGATAATAGTACTAATTAAATTTATTGAAAGAATCTTAAAATTTAAAGAATTAGATTGTCATTATGATCTTAATAGAAAATAAATATTCGTTTTTTACAAATTAAAAATGACAGAAGACGAAAAAAATCACTCTGAAGATGAGCAAGAGAGAGAAGATCCTGATTTAGATAATCTTAAAGATGATTTAAAGACATATCTTGAAGAGATGAAATCACTTGAAACTGATTTCTCAGATATGGATGATCTCGATATTGAAGAAATACAAGCTATGCAAAATGCTGTAGAAAAGATGCGCGAAATAGATGTATTGGATGAAAATGTTCCAAGTGAATCCTTTTTAAAGGATGCAATTGAAGGACCAAAAAAGTTAAGTTCTGAAAGTGAGAGATACATTGCTGGAAAAGAATCATTAATGACAGATTTTTCCGATCTTGATGAAATTGGATTTGATGAACTTAAAGAAATGCAAGAAGCAATGAAATCCGTTAGACAAGAAGATGGAACTACTCAATTAGAACAAGAAATTCCAATGCCTTCAACTCATGGAATATCAAACGAGTTGGAAAAGCGAATACAACAAGAATTATTGGAACGGAAAGTGGATGTAGCGAAGGATATCATAACTCCAGAAAAATTCAAGGAACAAGCAAGCAACAAACGGGACAAGATATGGTATCATGCACTTCATTATTTGGTTTATAATACTGAGGATCATATTGCAAGTAAGGAACTATTGTATGAAATGTTGAAAGAGGCAACAAGTAAGAGCCCCATTGATCCAATCCCAGAACACCAATTTTACTTTGGTTTAGGGTATATATTAAGATTAACACTTAATGATAAACAAATCGTTCGATATCTAAGAGGAAGCAAGTTTCAAGTCAATATAGCCGTGAAGGGGCTAAAAGAAATCTTGGATCAAGTCGGAGAACCAATCAGCACTCGTCCTGTTATCAAAGAGGAAGAAAGGAAACAAATGATTGAAAATTTTCTCAAAGATGATTTTTTGGATATTTGAATCTCTTTTACTTTATTTTATCATGAGGCAAAAACCATCATTATTGATCATCGGAAACTCAAATGTTGGGAAAAGTTCAATTACACGATTACTTCTATCCAACCCTCGCAATTTCAAAGGGAAAAGTGGAAAATCCCCCGGAAGTACTTTATTAATTAGACCAATAACTCAACCTAATATGAAATTTCAAGTGATAGATTTACCTGGATTTGGTTACATGAGTCATTCAAGTCATAGAAGGGCGGAACATGTAAAAAAACAAATTGTAGTACATATAGAGAAGCATCATGAGGATTATTTTTTGTGTTTCATCGTACTTAATATCTTAAGAATTGAAGATGAAATTCAGAAATATTATATTGAGAATAAACACACAATACCACTAAGTCTTGAATTAATAAAATTCCTTAAAGAATTTGATATCCCACTATTAATCATTTTTAACAAAATTGATAAAGTATCAAATTTCGATAGAACCAAAAATATCACCTTATTTTTGAAGTCTGCTGAAGAATTCGGATTGGAACTCACGCACCTTGATCAATTCTTCAAAGAAAATGATTCTCGAATACCATTCATAGAATTTTCTGCTTTAAATAAGGAGAACCTTGATAAATTAAAGAAGATGATAAAACATTGCCTTTAATCTTAAAAAATCTACACATTTGTTCTTGTTGATGAATTAAAATTAGTAGATTTAAAAATCAATGATATTCCTAATGTATTGTTTTAAATCTTCATATTCTCTTAAACTAGGAAAATTGGGATATTCTTCCTCAACATTTACGGGTGGTCTAAAAAGGATCCCATGATCTGCAGTTTTCAACATTTCAATATCATTATACGAATCGCCAATTGCTATAGAAGAATAATTCATCTCCTTAAATTTTTGCAATGTTACCTTTTTCATATCATTGATTCTCAAAACATAATCGATAATTATTCCCTCATCGTTTACTTTAAGGTTATGACAAAATGCAAACGGGTTCCCTAATTTCAGTAAAAGCGGCATCGCAAATTCTTTAAAACTATCGGTCACGATAATAATTTGCGTATATCTATTCAACCAATTTATAAATTCAGCAGCTTCTTCTAAAGGATCTATCGTACTTATTATCTTCTGAATCATGGGTAAAGTTATTCCATTTTCTTGCAGAATTTGTAATCTTCTTGTCATGAGTTTATCGTAATTAGGCTCATCTCTAGTTGTTATTTTGAGTTCCTCTATTCCTGTTTTTAAAGCAACATTTATCCATATTTCAGGAACAAGCACGCCCTCCAAATCTAAACAGATAATATGCATGATTAAAAAAGTAAATTCGAAATACTTTTTATTTTTAATTATTCAAAAAATACTTGAAAATTTTAAATTCATAACTCTTTTATGGTTCTTTTATTATCGGATTCTCATCTTTATCCCAATTTACAGCAAATAAGATATCTCTGCTAGTTTCGTTCGCATAGATTATGGGAAAATTACTATATTCTTCGAATTTTAGGGCTATTTCATGTAAATAATTAAAATCTGGAAAATAGTCTTGAAGAGGACTCTCGCTTTTTAAACGCTCTTTAATTAATGATGCTTTAGCTTGTAAGGTGAAACCTTTAATCTCAAAAAAGTTGGGGTTTGCTTTTTCTACTATTTTTGCATACTCGCTAATTAGAGTTTCATTTATATTCAAATTCTTAACAGCAGTAAGCCGTATCAATGTTCGGCAATCCAAAGATTCGATAAGATTCATTGTGTCCAAAACACGATTCCATCCATCCTTGATCATTGGACGGCACGTTTTTTTGTAAATTTGTTCATTAGGAGCAGGTAAGGTTACATATAATTGAGAGGGAAGAGTATCTAGATTCTCAATCGCATTAGGTAAGGTTCCATTGGTAACAATAAAAGTTGTCATATTCCGATCTTTAAATTCCTTGACAAAATCAGACATTAGAGGAAATAACATTACTTCACCATCAAGTGAAATAGCAGCATGGTTAGGATTCATTGCTTCACCATGAGCGGTCATGATATCATCAGGATCTGTAAGTGTAAGATTAATTAACTTTTCAACCTCTTCTCTAGAAGCAATGCAGCAAGAAATATCTGCATCCAATACGTAATGATTTAATCGAGAAGGATGAGAATGTATAAATTTCTGATTTTTTAATAAATTAACAGCTCTTTCGATTTTATTTGAACTGATATGAAGTTCTTGTGATAGGGATGTAACCGTGTGTTTGCCGGGGTTAAATAACATGAAATGCGTGATATCGATCATTATTTCATAATTATCCAGATACCTTCTTAATGGTAAGTGATTTTTAATGATGTCTTGATGGTGTCGAATCATCTCGTCAATAAGTTCTTTTGGTTCATCAGGCTCTACTATGAATTCACTTCCAAGTGTTCCTAATTCTATATCTCTCCAACAAAAAACACATTGGTGATTACAAAAAGGCATTGAAGGGGTATTCTGAAGGCATCTGTGGCTTTGAATTCCAAAAACACCTTTATAACAATTACGATTGTCTCTACCTGTCATTAATCTTTGTTCTAACCAATGACAAGGTTTAATAGCAGAGTGTTTATTTGCCCCTACGATGCGGTACAATGTTTTAGTATACTTCTCGACAAACTCGTTCGTAATCTTGTTGTTTATTATGTATTGATTATTCATTTCTATGAACTTTTCTCCAGAGTGAATCAGCAAACTATTAAATATTTATAGATAAAAGTATTTTATCAGAATAAAATCGGATGTAATAATAATTAAAAATTATTATTTAAAATTATAAGTCTTGAACTAATTAGGAAGATACTTATAAATTATAATTAAATTTCCATTAAAACTTGGATTAGATATTCATGCTAAATAATATTAAAAGTCAAATGCTTAACTTTGGATTAAAATTCATATCAATAGACGATAAAATCGTGAGGATGTTATTGGAGACCTCTTCCTCAAATGTAAATGAAATAGTTATTCTACCCGCTGTTAAAATTGTGATGAAAAAATTAGTTAAAAAATTGCAAAATAAAATTAAGCACGGTCTTATCTATAACGGATCTCTAAATGGAGTTCGAGTGAGTATCATTTTATCTAATGTTGGTTGTCCAAATATTGCGATGATCATGGAAGCTTTAAAACGCTGCAAGACAAAAATAGTCTTGCGTGTAGATATGTGTGGGGGGATACAAGGAAATGAACAAGAAATCACTGTTGGGGATATTTTAATTCCAAAATTAGCTTATTGTGATGATGGTACGTGCCCTCAATATATTCGTTCTAATGCTTCATTGCAATCTTTATTAGAATCCATCGAAAATCCACTAAAAATGATTCAAAATATGGATACCGGTAATCAAATTGTTTATTCATCAAAACCTAATGAAATTTTAAAGGATATTCTTATGAAGACTGGTAGATCCCTTAACCCGAGGATAAGAGAAGTAGATTTTTGGACAACAGATGCTTTATTTTGCGAAACAAGCGAATTTATAAGATCCTTAAAATCAATTAACGTACAAGGAATTGACATGGAATCTTCGGCTTTATTTTTGTTAGGTACGCTTTTTAATATAAAAACAGCATCAATTCTATCAATTACCGATCTTCCAAGCGACCCCAAGTATGATCTCCTAAAATCAAATGAACTTCATCCTAACATGGAAAAAGGGATTGATGATGCTATTAAGGTTATGATTGGAGCTTTACCTCAAATTAATTCTCTATAATCCTTTTAAAAGCTGCGAGAAATCCGGCTCTTTGAAAAATTCATTGTATTTCTTTAGCAGTTCAATATTGACCAGGTGGATTTTATCATCCTTTTGGTTTGTTACAGTTTTAACTAAATCTAATTCTTTTAGTTTTTTGATATGATATTGTATGGTGCCTGCATAAATATCAAGAGATTCACCAATTTTAGAGATAGTAATAGTTTCCTCTTTAAAAATTGATTCCACAATTTTAGGTATTAAAGGATTCGTGAAGATAACTCGATATTTATCGAAATTTTCAGGGACTTCTGCAAGAAAATAATGCAGAGATTTGCCCAATTTCTTTGATCGTATTAATTTAAATCGCTCTAGGGTCATTACATGCTTTAAAAATGGCGTGCGTGTAATATTCAATTCTTTTTCTATTTTTTCATCTCTTGCATGAATACCGGGGTTATCTTTTATAAAATTTAGAATTGATACAAGTTTATCATTTGTTAATATTTCCAGTTTTGTTCTGCGTTCTTCGCTCACAATCCAACTTTTTTCTTCTAAACTACGAATGGCAAGAAAGATATCTTCTTTACTATATCCTTTTTTATAAGCTAGCTTTGCGATACATTTTGCATATAACTTTTCAATGATGGGGAATTTCTGTAGTTCTGTCTCAGAATCTACTTCAAGATCAAAATCAGCATCATATCGTTTTAATTTTAAGATATCCTCTGCAATTTTTAATACATCCTTTTCTATTTCTGTTAAATCTTCGATAATTTCTAATTCTTCTGTTGGTTTTGAAGTTTCTTCTGTTTTTTTAATAATTAATGGAGTAAAATCTAACTGTCGAAATGAACTATCCTCTAAATCAGCTTCCTTTTTATTTCCTCTGGGTTCTCTCTTCTTTTCAAGCGACATTAGAAAGTTCACTTCTTATTACGCATTTTGTTCCAAAAAGGTTATAAATTCAGATCTTTCATCGATATCCATAAAACTCAGTTGTTCTATGATTTTATCATAATGTTCTGGTTTTACATTAGGCAGGTTCTTGATCCTTTTAATTAGCTTTAAAGGTATCTCTTTATACAGCTGTTTAATGGATTCAATATATTTTAATTGTTCTTCCTTCGCTAAATATGCCAACTCCTTTAATAGAGCCATTTTATCTTCCTGAGGGATATCTAACTCCAATAATTTTCTCCTAGTATCTTCGGACAATACCGTAAAAATTTTTGTGAAATATTGTCTTACCATTAATTTATCTTTATCATCCTTTACTGGCAGTAGCGATTCGTGAAGCCTTAATTGATCATCTTCTTGTTTTAATTCTCTTTTTTTCTTTTCATCTTTTAAAATAATTGATGCTGGTATTGGAGATGTAACTTTAGATGATTCTCTAGTGGGGACCTCTTTAATTTCAAATTCTTCTTGGGTTTTTTCAATTTTACTGAATTCTTCTTGTGGTATTTTAGTTAGATTTAGTAGTGGTTCCTCCTTTTCTTTTGGTGTATCTTCATATTCTAAAAAATCTTTTTTTATAATTGTATCCTTTTTTTCTTCAATTACAACTACTGGAAGCTCCTTTTTCCAATTGAAGGGTTTTCCTGCTACCAATAAAAATAATAAAATTCCTTTAAGGAGTATGAATATCCCCATTGAATAAATTACAATACCAAATAGTCCTAAAATAAATACCTTAAACGCATCTGATGTAGTAAATTCACTTTTTTGCTGGATCTCTTCTCTTTTTCTATGATCAATGAGCAAAATTATTGTAGGAATTAATAAGAACCCAATAATGATCGCGAAAATGATGATAATATTTAATGTATTATTCATTGGCCCTATCAGAGCAATAAGAAATTCTATACCATCTAAAATCGATACCACGTTCCCATTTATTCTTAAAATAAATAAATTTGCTATCACCAGTAATAAAATTATCAATCCAGCACTGGCAGAAAAAGAATTGAGTGAATTTTTAAGTTTTAAACCAAATTTGTATAGTTTGTGTTCTTTATCGTTGTTATATCTTATAACATAAATGAATATCAATATACCTTTAACTAAAATTATAACACCAGATCCATAAATAATACACCCTAAAATGCCATAACAAAATGCATCCAGTAATAAGTCATCATATTTTTCTTCTTTGATTTTAGGAGTGATTTGTTTTATATCATAATAAGCTATAAATATGCCCGCAATAGAGATGAGCACGTTACTAATGACGCTATTAATCCAATTAGCGGGATCTGCAATAATCCAACTAGTTGATAATAGGACGCATGATAAGATTAGAATGGGAATGTAAGCAAAAGAATCAATCCTTTTAATTGCTTTGCTAAGTTTCTGTCTAGATCTCTCTCTTATTGCCTCTCTAGAGTAAGATCTAACTGCTGGTATCTGCCGTCTTACTGGTGGTTGCTTGAATTCTACACCTTCTAAAGTAAATGGCATGCCACACATTTCACAGAAAACTTGGACTCGATCTTCTATAAGTTGTTTTAATTCAGAGGGAAAAACAAACCCACACTCACGGCAAACATATAGCGTTTTTACCATATATCTCACATTATAATATTTATGATTTTATTTTATTTTTTTTATTTTTACTAGTTCAATGAGAATTACAAATAAATAACAACTTGAGTATGATGAAATTCTCAATATTCTATTTAAATATTTATTCTAGAGTATAGATGTATCATATTTTATTAAACATAAACGGAGTCCAATTTTTATTTCCTTGAACGACTTACTCAAATTTTCCAATTAGCTGAATCCAGTTAATTTTTTCAACAGTCACATGGAGAAAATGATCATCATCGACGATATGATATTCTAAGTTTGAAAATAGCATATTTGATATCGATTTTGATTTCTCTATTGATGCTGTTAAATCATACTTTCCATGAAATACAACTATTGGCACGTTAATTGGTTCGAATTTTGAAGGGTTTATTAAATTAGCCCCGAAAAAAGGGGCTAAAAGAATTAACATTTTAACTTTTTCAGGGTGTTTGAGAGTATATAATGCGCCCATTAAACCTCCAAAACTACTTCCAATAATGATCCAATTTTTTTTGTCTTTTAAAACTGTATTTAATTGGAGCATTCTTTTTTCCAATAATACTTTGATTGAAATACTATTGGAAAGATAAGGTTCAAAATCTGGAGTAAGAATTTCTGGAAAAAGATTTTTAAGAAATTGTCCTTTAAATCCCTTTCCAGTTGATTCTAATCCATGAATAAAGATAATATTCCTCATGGTATTATCTCATATTGATTTTTTTAAAGAATCTCATCAGTATCAGATAACCTATCCATTTCCCCAGTCAGTTTTTTCATTTCTTTTTTATATCCAAAGTACATTAATAAAAATAAGATTCCAAAATAGATCGTGATTATTATAAGCATAAAGAAATAATATTCTCGAGTGAAATTTAGTAGATTTAAAGCAACTCCAATCAAAAAACCAGTTATCAACCTGGATTCCGTTGTGCTTTTTCTATATTTTAGTTTTTGAGTTCCCCAATCAATAATTCCAATGATTGGAAGTAATATACACATAAAAACAGCAAATTCAGGGCTTAGACTTGCTCCCGATATTAATTCAATTACATGTATGCTAAAGATTGAGATTAATGCGCCAATTATGACTCCAGAACATCTTGAACAAAAATAGAATTTCGTACGTCCAAATTGGAAAAAAAAGGTATGATCACTCGCAGAAATCGGGTGGTGAGTAAGAAATAGATTATATACATAGCGTTCCCTACTTGAAAATAACTTATCGTACGCGATTAACAAAAGTGGAATTGGTAGAATCATGGATATTAAGGCTTGAGTAAAGAACATGAATCCGTAATTAATGAATATCTCTTCAATATCCGATGATGGATAGAATAAGAATTGAATGAGAACAGTTAAAATCATCATAATAAGAGAGGTTATTACCAAAATCAAAAAAGTATAATAAACTTTCATCCCTTCATAATATTTTAGAGGTTTATACTTGTAAATTCCGCAAAATAATCCAAGTAACGCTATCAAAAAGCACCAATCAAAATAGATGACCTTATAGAATGCCAATTGATAAAGCATCTCTCCCATGAATCCTGAAACAAATCCAATAATAGGTCCAGCTAAAACTGCTAAAAAAGTAAATAACAATAAAGAAATGCTAAATTGTATCGCATATCCACTATTATTAATATAATTGGAGGAAATTGATCCAAAACCCTCAGAGACATAGAAATAGCTCATGATTATAAAAACAACAGTAAAAAGATTCAAAAAAATAGACCTCAAAATCTTTTTATCTGTCATATAATATCACTAAACAAAAATGCTGTATAATACAAATCAAATAAAGCTAATCGAAAATTTCATCAAGCTCATCTATTAACTTTTGTTTCGTGAGTTCAAATCCTTTGCGTAGTGTACTTGTTATAATGTTTTTACCCATAGCAACTTTTAGAATGCTATCATCTTCCTCAACAATATGTATTCCATTTTCGTTATAATCTAACTGTCTTTTTAAAGCTTGATAAGCTTTCTCTTTAGTTTTATAAGCAACTCGTGATAATTCATTATAAGTCTTAACTTCTTCTTTTACATCTAACATAATTAAAGATTCTTCTACTTGTGAAGTAAATAATTTTTTTGAAACATCTTCAAGTCTTTGATAATTCTTGTGGTTTTTTTTACATTGTCTTGTAGTCTGATCATTCTCGAGATAAGCTTTGAAATTTTTATTTATGATTTCTTTAAATTTTTCTTCGGAGTATCCTCCATCTAGAATCAAACTTTTTGCAGAATCTAGACTTAATCGAATCTGTTCAGCTGTGCCCACTTTTGCATCTCTATCAGTCCAATATTTATAAAAAGATGTCACTAGGGGTTTCACAACAAAATTAAATACTCCTGCATCTAATTCAGAATCCAGAATATCTTTTCCATAACCAAGTGATACATTCATTTGGTGGATCATTCTTTCTCGAACAAGAATATAATTTCTTTCTACGTGTTCCATTACTAAATACCAATTAAATGATTATTAAAAATAGAATAATCTATAATTATAATTAGAATTATCAATAAAATTAATAGTTTGGTTATCGTCTATTAATTCGTGTTAATATCAATAAACGGTATCGATTCCATAAAAAAACTCTTTTTTCTTTAATTCAAAACCTTTCCTCAACGCTTTGATGATAATCTTTCGACCTATGGTAACATTCAATATTGTCAAATCTTCTTCAACAATTCTTATACTCTCATCGGTATATTCTAATTGTGTTGATAAAATTTTTACAGTTTCTTCTTTAGAGTTGAATGCGTGCAAGCATAAATCTGCATAATCTTGTACATTATTTTTTACATTTAATAGCAAGATGACTTGTTTTAAATAGCTCAAATATGTTTTCTTTGCAATTTCTTTTAATCTTTTGTAATTTTTATGGCGCTTATTACTTTGACGAAATGTCTGATCACCTTGTAAATAAATAGGAAATGTCTCTTCCAGGATTAAATTAATGGAATCTTCAGTTACACCAGCTCTAATGATTTTTTTAGCTGATTCTAATGTAATTTGGATCTGCTTAAGCGTTCCAGAACGAGCATCATGTTTTGCCCAATAATCATAAAAGTTTTTAATAAGAGGTCTCACCACAAAATTAAGAATCCCTGCATCTAATTCAGTGTCAATTAATGTCCGACCGAGTCTTATTGAATCTTCCATTTGCTCGATCATCTTTTCTCGTATGATTTTATAATTTCTCTCGATATGATCCAATTTTTTCTCTCGTTTTTTATTATTTAATGATAAATTATTCTTGAAAGACAAGATTTTACAATTAGTTTAATATTAGATATGCTTAAACTTAAAATTTAAAATGTTTAATAATAATCATAGTGTTCAAAATTTGATAAGGTAATTAGAATAAAACTTGTGAATTATTTCAAATTAATTAAATTAATGGAAAGAGCCATACATGCATTTTATTTTTAAAGTCTTGGTGTTGGGAAATCCCGACATGATTCCCATGTATATCACAAACGCTTTTGGGGAAGATGGTGAAGAAAAAGAGTCATTTTTGGAGTGGTATAAAGAAATCACCGTGTTTGAAAATATTTGTGATTTAGAAGTAGATGTGATAAATGATCTCATTGGAGTGGATTACGATGAATTAATTCCCAAGGTTGATGGTATTATATATTTTCTTAATCCGATGAATGAGGAAGAAACGGATTTTTTTGAAACCGTGATGCCAATAATATATTCTGTAAATCGCAATATTCCCACTGTTATCATTTATCAAGACCCTGAAGGAATAATTCCACTCGCAGTTAATGATTTGTTAGAAAGATTATGGATTGATCATTATGAATTAGAAGCATTTGCTAACCTTTCTGCAAGAGATTTTCATCAACCTCTTGAGTGTCTATGTTTAGCCATGATCTCAGGAGACACTCCTCTAAACATCGAGAATGCGTGGATGAGATATCCCATATTCATCCAACTAGCAAATATTTTTTTCAAGAATAACCAATTTATCCTTGCTGCACATGCAATAAGAAAAGCAGCAATGATAGCGGACATTTTCAATAATTCAGAAAAATTTATTATCAGTGAACAAGCGGCATTTTTTTTTGCTAAAGCAAATCAATATTTAGATGCCGCAGAAATATTAAAGGACATAAATAAAGAGAAAGCAATCAATTTCAAGAGATTACATGCTCAAAATGAAATAACTTCAGCAAATCGCTCATTTAACCAGCGCGAATACGATCAGGCAGCAAAAAAGTATGAAGCAACAGCGCAATGGGTTGCAAATGAATTAAAAGATGAAGAACTTAAAAATGAAGCATTCAAATTAGCTATAAATTCTTGGATATCTGCTTGTAAAGTAGAAAATGCTTTTAAGATTCTTTATAACCTAGATCATAAAGTAGCACTACAAATCTTAAATGAGATTGATGGTAAAATTGAATCCATGGTAGATTTTTTAGTAAGTAATAAAAATTATTACGCAGCACGAGATCAATTGTATAAAACCATTGCTATTTACCAAAGAGAAGATTTATTTGAAATTCTTAAAAAAATTACTAAAAAACTTGAGTTTGTAATAATATCCATGTTAAAAATTCAGATTAAAGAAAAAGATAAGTATGCTGGGAAACAAAGCTATGATGAAATTGAAAATCTCTGGGAATCTTATGATGTGGAGAAGACAGATATTGATAATGAAATGGTGGATTTAATTTCACTATTTTTAGATGATGGAGATTTTGGAACATCAATGTTACTAACGAACAAACTAAACTCGCGTTCATTGAAAAAAAAAATGACTGAGTTAAGTTCTAAGGTGGAAGATCAGAATAAGGAGCTGAAAAAGAAAGAATCTGTAGAATTAATACAAAAAGGACTTGATATGGTCTATGAATTTGTTATCGAAGAGAAAAAGATAATAATTAAGTTAAATGAGAAAATACTAATAAATGCCGAGAAATATGTTCAGATGGGTCAATTTTCTAATTCGGCAAATAAATTATATGAACAAGCGATGTTTTATAAACAAATAGGGAAGGAGGAAGCAAGAGATGATATTTTGATGAAAGCTCTTGATATATTGCTTGAAGGCAAGGAATTTCAACAATTTTTTGACTTTTTCGAAATGATATCTAAGAGTGCAAAGAATGAATATCTCATTAAAAATGAAACATCCATCAAAAACAAATTAGATGAAAAAAGTATTGAGGCAAATTATAATCAAGATGAGACTAATTTTGAAAATTTTTTAGGGCTTTACAGGGATCAAATGCTCTATGAACAAGCTAAAGAAATCAGTAGACTTTTCATAAAAATTATTAAAAAAGAAGCTCTTCGGGTTGTAACTACCCAAGAAGACCCTAAAGGAATCCAAAAAGCGTTACTTTTAGTGAAAAAAGCAAAAATTATTTCCTCAGCTTATCTCGAAGAAGAAAAAATTAATTTTGATGAAATCTATGAGAAAAATGTGCACTTTTACATACAATCTAAGGATTTCTCTTCAGCACATGCTTTAAATGATCTTATTTTTAACAAGATGCTAAAATCAGAATTAAACAAGGAGATTGAAATAGCAGAATCCTCTGTGAGAGCAGTTGATCTGAAAAAAATAGTTGAAGAAGATAAAATTAAAGAATTAAAGGAACAAGCCTTCATCATCCAAAAAATGGCTCGGGATGCATCACATGGCAAAAAAAGTGAATTAACACAAAGAATAGGACGTAAACGTATATATACTAATACTCTTGACAATTTATCAAAAAAAGAATGGAATAGCTCAATCCAAAGTTACATGCTTACAATTGATAGATTAATAAATTACAAGGAATATAATTTTGCTGGAATTTCTTTGGTGTTAGCTATAATTCTTTTGTTATATCAAGATAAAATTCAGGAAAGTCAAAAATTATTAGAAAATACAAAAAAAAAATTGGCTGGATTTGATAACATAGAACCATTTTCTATCACATTAGCAGAATATCTTGTTGATGTTAAAATATACCAGGACCAAGAAAGCTTTGAAAAATCAATCCAAATCATAAATAATTTACCATTATTTGATGAAGAAATACAAGCTTTAAAGTTCTTATATCCAAATCTTGATTTTGAAAAGATGACTGAAAATGTGGAAGAAATCAAAGAAATCATTAGGTTATATACTACTGCGATTAAAAAAGAATCAAAAGATGAAGCCAATAGAAGGTTAATAAAAAATCAATATTGGAGATTAGCTTTAGAAGACCTTACTAACAAGAAATATAATAATGCTTCCATAATATATTTTGATGCAATACCAAAACTTGCTGAGAAGAATTATATAAAAGAGGCAGCTGTAAGCCTAATCATTGGTACTTTTGTCAATTTAAAAATTAAAGATCCTCCTATAGCAAAAAGCAAATTTCAAGACAATCTTAAAAAATTGATTGGATATGATAAGAATGTTCAGAAACTTCCAGAAATTAAATTAATCCCTTTTATTTTTCAAGTGTTCGAGAATAAATCTTCAGAATTAATCCAATTTACATTAAATCTCCTGATTGATAAATTAATCTTATTTGAACCTGAGAGAAATCTTCTTGAATCCATCTTACCAGAAGAAATTATCGATCAAACTAAAAACGAATCATTATCAAGATCTAGGAGCGAAATTGGAGATCAAAATATTTTAGCTATCACATCAGATCAAGATTATGCAATTCTTCAACAGAAGGTCAGTGATATTCGAAATGATAAACCTAGCCAATTAAATAAGCGCAAAGCTATGAAAAGAATATATTATAATCCTATTTTATCATATTTGAAGGAAGGGTACTTAAAAGCTGCTGGAGAAAAATATTTTGAACTTTCTGATGCATTTACTAATAAAAGTGATTTTGGTACAGCATCTCTTATGATTTTATTGCACGGTTTAGCGCTAATGAAAACTAAAGAATCATTAATTGATATTAAAAAAAATTTGAATACTTTTTTAAAATTACTAGGATTGAATAGAAAATTAGTAGAGGACACCTTTCATATAAGATGCTTACAATTTATCATTAAAGTGAAATCTAACAACATGGAAAAGAAATATTTCTCTAAAATCAAAGAAATGTTAGAATACCTTCCCCTTCTTGAAGAAGAAAAGATTTTGATTGAATTTGATAATTAATTTATTGTTCAATCATATCAACATATTTCATGAGATCTTTTACACGCATTCTCAAAGTTACCTCCGTAACTCGTGCGAGATAACTTATCTCTTTTTGAGTACGATTTTCATTGCATAATTTTGAACCAATATATATAGACGCAGCAGCAATTCCCTTTGGGTCTTTTCCTGCTGAGTTAAATCCTTGTTGATTCGCTATTTCTATTAATTTCACTGAGATATTTCTGCATTTCATTGATAGTTTCAGCTCATCATAGAATTTATCCACGTATCTATCCGCTGTGAAATGTTGTACCTTTAAATTAAGGTTGGGAAGAACCTCCATCAAGATCAAACGATAACTTTTAGTGACTTTCTTTTTAGGAATTTGAGCAACCTTAGTAATCTCTTCAACGGTTCTGGGTATACCATGAACTCTTAAAGCACAAAATATGGAAGCTGCTAATAGAGTATCAATACTCCTACCCATCGTTAACTTTTTCTTTACTGTTTGAGTATATATTCGAAGTGCGTCTTCGGCTACTGTATCTGGAATACCGAGTCTTTTCTGTAATCTTTGTAAATTAGGTAATGCAATCCACAAGTTCCGCTCATAGCTGGTTGTTAATGATCTGTGAATTTTAGCGAGTCTATTAAATTTTGATTTATATTTTGGACTGAGTAATGTCCCACGTGCATCTCGACTTCCTCGGATAATCGTACGAGGACCTATTGGACTATAAACCCTTTCATTACTTTTACGCTTCTGAATTTCCTCTTGCGTAAAAGCTCTTCGAGGGGAATCATCTAATATCCTACTATAGACAAAACCACAATTCAAGCATACGTAAAATCCATCCTCCTCACTCATTTTTGGATTATCACAACAAGACGCTTCCTCATCATCCTCAAAGAAGTCATGGTCGTCTAAATTTGATGGCATACGCTAAAAACTGAAAAGAAAATCTTATTGGGGTTTTTCACCTTTATTATTGTATTTAAAATAAATATACTATTTAAATCTTAATCAAAATTTCCAAAGGTAGTGAAAATTTATATCTTAATCTATTTAACTAGTATCTAAAAAATATAATAAAAATTGAATCATTAACATTATTATCATGGAAGTTGATATAACACGGATAGTTAGTACAGTTAGTAAATTCTTGGATCAAAATACAGTCAAGATTTCAAAGTTAAAGACTATTGAAGATGTTTTGAAGTTACCTATTTATTCGTATAAGTTTTTGGATAAAAATGCAGCCAAAGTCTTAAAGGAATTATTAGACATCAATGATATTGAAAGTGCATCCAAATTAGATAGAGAATATCCATTTGATCTGTTAAAAAGGACTGAAAGCACAACTGATCCAATAAAAGCTGCGGAATTACAAGAACAATTAGAAGAGAAAATTGAAGAACTTGTAGAAAAATACCCTGATATCGAAAAAAATCTTAAAAAAGCTATTACTGTTAGTTCAATAATTAGTTCCTTTCGTGAGAATCAAGATAATCTTAAAGGTGAGTCCCAAAAGGTAGTAGTGATCGGATTGGATAATGCTGGAAAAACAGCAATCCTATCTCAATTTGGAGGACGTTTAGGAATTGGAGAATTAGCAGCTTTGCAACCTACTAAAGGAGTAGACAGAAAACACATTGAATTGGAGGATTCTGATGTTGATCTATTCATTTGGGATTTAGGAGGTCAATATCAGTATCGAAGCAAGTATTTAAAAAATCCAGAAAATTATTTCTTGCAAATTGATTTACTCATTTATGTTATAGACGTTCAAGATACTGAACGTTATACTGAATCCTTTGAATATTTTGAGGAAGTTTTGGAAATATTAAATATTTTAGAAGAGAGTCCCTTTGTGATGATCTACATCCATAAGTATGATCCAGACATTAAAGGAGACCAAGAAATCTTACTTAATATAGAATTATTAAAAGATAATTTAAACCTCTTACTATCTCAGTATGGATTTGATTATGAGGCTTATTTAACATCAGTATTCTCTCTAATAACAAATGAACCTCAATTTTCAAGATATATTAAAGATGTAATGAGATCAACTGAATCTCTCACAAATCCCACCCTCAAGAAAGTTGAAGGTCTTGGAAAAACACTCGAAGAAACGATGAATGCCGTAATCCGCTTATCTGAAAGCATTTCAAAACAGTTAAATAACCTTGATAGTCGATTAAGAGCAATTGAGAGTGGTGCCTTTCAAATAGCCCAAAGTGGGACTCCGATATCAATTCAAAATCCTAGTCCTGGGAATTCAAGATTACAGGTATTAGATGAATTAAAAGAACTTTTTCAAAAGAAAAAGAAGCTCAATTTCTGAACTATTAAACTTTTTTTAATTTGTTTTTAATGGTAAACATTTCTTTAATTCTTTTATAGAATGCAATAAGGAATATTATTAGGAATATCCCAAAAACTGAAAGACTGTACAATAAGTTATTAAATAAATGAGGACTAATTGTTTGATAATGTATCTCAAGAATGGTAAAAAGTTCAAAAAATAAAATGACGTTTACCATGATTGGAGTAAATATTAATGCTGCTATATAAAAACCAATAATACCCATGCAAAAGCCCACAATAACATCACTTGGATAATGAGCGCCTAATTGTACCCTGGAAAATGAGACAAGCAAGGATATCGCTATGAAAATGATGGTGAGATAGAGCGAGTGAAATAAGTATGAGAATAACAAACCTTGAGAGATCACATTATAAGCGTGCCAAGAAGGGAAACTTCTTGAAGTGGGTTTGGGTTCCAGAATTTTAACATCACTCATAACTTCAAAGGGTCTTGATCTTGCTACTTTTTTTTTGATAAAAGCAATTGATAAAGTTCCAATAAGAAAAGTCGTTGAAATATAAGAAAAAATGCGTGGATCATACCATATAAAAAGATAAAAAGTGATGAGGCACATCCATATAGTCTCCCTTCCAAGAAAGGAAAGGAATCGTAAGAAATATGTAAAAAATTTACCTCCTACACCATTGTATTTCAAAATAATTCTTTGATCCCATTTGTTGATGCGCATCAAGTTTTCTTTAAATTTCATATTGGATACAATTTTTATATATTATTTAATGATAGAAAGGAATTCATAAGCTTTCTTTAGTTCAGGAATAGATTTTTCGAACAAATTTATAGAATGGGAATCCGAGCCAACAAATACTTTTGCACCCTCTTCTCTTAATGTAGAAATAACATCTCTTGATGGAAAAGGACGTTTAATTGGATATTTACGACCTGATAAATTATATTCTATTTTAATGTCATTTTTTATACATAATCGCCCTAGTTCTAAAACTCGATCATCTGATACATCACAATCATCCTCTGGAACGATATCATTTTCATTGATGTACCGGAATACTGTATCGATGTGGCAAATATTTTTGAATATTTTTGATTTAATTAAACTCTCACTTACATCAAAATACTCATCTATAATTTGTTTCATGGGAAGTTTTTCTAATAATTCAATTATCTTGTCTCTTAAAGTGATTGGATAATTAGGGATCCATTCATGTATTGTTCCTGCTATGAAATCAATCTCTCGTGCATTATCATCCATGAATTCACGTAATTGAGTTTCCTTTTCAGGATAATAATCAACTTCTAAACCCGATAATATACAATTGTATGTTTCTTTTAAGGTATCAATCTCTTCTAGATAATTATATATGTTTTCATCATAAAAGGGAGTCTTTTTGTCTTTCTCTAAATAATATAACTCATAATGATCTAAAAAACAAACATTAATTCGATTTTCTTCTGCTACTGCGATATAATCCTCAAACTTAGGACCGTTCTCTACAATATCCAAGCTCCAATTTGTATGAACGTGATAATCCGTATACTTAAATTTCATTTGTGAACTTGATTTATAATTAATGAATTAAGATAAAAATTTCGAATGGTCAATCAATTGAATTATCTTTATCAAAAAATACTTCATAAAAAAGCTCCTTTTCTCCTGCTTCTGGAGGAGTTATTTTAGTATATCCTCCTTTACGGATAATCTGAACAGTATTCTTGTTTTGGATGTGAATATTTCCATAAAATCCTTTTATTCCATTTTCTTTGGCGATGATTATTAGATGATGGTATAGAAAGGATCCTAATCCCTTTCCTCGATAATCCTCTCTTACTAAGAAACTGTATTCCGCCATGTTATTAGCTGGATTCAAGTAATACGTGGCATTCCCAACCATCTCTTCCTGTCCAATTTCACCCTTAAACGCTCCAATAGAAAAAATGTTAAAGTAATCTATATTAACCTCATTTTGGGTCTTAGAATGTGTAAATTCTTTTCTGACTTCGAAAAATCGCAAGTATCTATCCTTTTCATTTAAAGAGTAGTAGAGTTCTTTTAGAAGTAGTTCATCAGTAGTTTTTACAGGACGAATATTTATTTTTTCTCCTCCTAGAACAGAATAATACGTTTCATATTTAGAGGGGTACAAGCAAATACGTCCATCTTCATCACATGCAAGCATTTGATCAGAAAAGATATAGTTAAGTTTCTTGGCTTCATCTAATAATGATTGTCTAAATTTAGGATGAGCGATGCAAATGAGCTCTAAAACTCGTTCTCTGATAGTTTTTCCGTGTAAATAAGCAACGCCCCATTCTGTCACTACATAATGAATGTCTGCTCTTGATAAAATAACTCCTGCACCTTCATCCAAATGGGGGACAATGGTAGATATTGTATCGCTTTTTCTCGTCGAAGGTAAAACAATAATTGGCTTCCCTCCTTTCGAAAAAGCTGCTCCTCGCATAAAATCCACGGTATCTCCTATACCAGAATAAAAGTTATACCCTTTTGAGGATGTATTTACTTGTCCCGTGAGATCAATCTGCAAAGCTTGATTGATAGAAACCATTTTTTTATTCATGCCAATATATTTAGGATTACATACGTAATCAGTGGGATAAAATTCGATGAAAGGATTATTATTCACAAACTCGTAAAGTTTCTTTGTACCTAATGCCATGCTTGTCAATATCTTTTCCGGATGAAAATTTTTCTTCCTACAGGTTAGAACCCCTCCTTCTATAAGAGGAATGATATTATCTGTAATATAATGACTATGTATTCCCAGATCCTTTTTATTCATTAAATATTTCAGACAAGCATTTGGTAAGTATCCGTTTCCGATGTGGATAGTGGACTTGTTCTCAATTAGATTCGCTACTTTCTTTCCTATTTGTTCTACATTATCAACTTTATCCTTAAAATTGAATTCTAGTAACGGAACATCATTATACACAAAATATTTTATCTCTTTCATGTGGATAAAACTATTTCCTAAAGTGCGAGGCATTTGCGGGTTAATTTCTGCGATGGTCAAATAAGCAGATTGCGCAATCGGTTTTGCCATATCCACATTTATTCCAAAAGAACAGAAACCGTATCTATCAGGAGGAGTAACTTGAATAAGCGCAACATCGCAATTTTTTCTTCCAGATAAAAAAAGAGAAGGGATTTCGCTTGCCAAGATCGGCGTGTAGTCTGCTTGACCCTTATTTATCTCTTCTCGCAATGTTTTACCGATAAAGAAAGCATTATGTCGAAATAAATCTTCTGCTTTATCTGTAAAATACTTTTCTGGGAAGATTGTAAGAAAATGGATGATCTCAGTGTCATATAATTGCTCAGAAGCATGAATTAATTCTGTAGTTAATGCCTGGGGTTCAGAACACGCCGAATGGATGAACACGCGGTTTCCTGGTATGATTTTGCTTATGGCTTCCTTTGCTGTTATCTCTTTTTCCTTCCACTTCTTTCTCCAATCTTCCATATAAATCACTATTATTACTAGTTGGTACCTTATTTTATAATATTTACACCTTATATTTTTAAGGTTTGCGAATCAATTTAAAAATTAATAACTCAAGAATTATCTTTTAAAAAACATTTTCTTTTAAATTCTATATTTGAAAATTGTGGGCTAGTATGAAATCAATTCTAATTTTTATTGATGGTACGATTTGTGATACGCGGCATAGGCACTATCTTATTAATTCCCCTAATGAATTCAATAAAAAAGAGGAAATTCTCAAGGATAAAGCTGTTCCTAATAGTGTAAAAACTATTAATGAATTAGCAAAACGATATAACATCATTTATATAGGAGCAAGACCCAATCTCACTATTCAAGCGACTAAAGAATGGTTGAATAAAGAAGGCTTTCCTAAAGGTGACGTATATGTAGCAGAAACTCAAGATGAGCGAATTCGAATAATTAATGATCTGAAAAATAAGTATGATTTCATAGCAGGTGTCGGAGACAGGTATGATGATAATGAGCTTCATCTAATACTGGGATGTCTAAGCATAATTCTAAAAGAATTTGAAGGCAATTGGAATCATGTTGGTGAATATATCAAAAAATATGAACGAAAACTCAAAATCAAACAAAATGAATATCATTTTAAAGGAAAAGTTGAAGGATTAGCACGTGTTCTTCCAAAATTATATCAAAAATATGGGAATGAGATGTGGGATGTGTATTTCACAACGGTCCTCAAAATGGCTGAAGAATCTAGAGAAAAAAGGAGAAAAGAAGATCTAACATCATTTGAGAAATATGAACTCAATCCAGAGAATTTGAAAGATATTGCTAAATGGGAATATTTGACAAGAGAAGAGAATTGGGAAACAAGTGAATCTTTTGGACTACAAGAAATCGAATTTGTCGAAAGCAACCCAAATCGGTTTGTAATGAAAATCACCAAGTGCAAATATGCCGAATTTTGGAAAGAGCATAAATTACCAGAATTTGGATATCAAATCCATTGTCATGCAGATATTGCATGGTGGGATCGCCCCGCTTGGAACCCAAATGTCCGTTTTGAACAACCAAAAACCCTCATGAAAGGAGATGAGTGCTGTTTATTCATTCAATATATTCCACCCGAGGAATAAAAGAATAATTCCGTAGATCTACTTTAAAAATAAGGTGCTTTAAAATTATGTTATTTTTTGGATATTCAGAATGTCTTTATTAAAGACAACATCTTTATAAATTTACTTCGATTCAAAAATTCACTACTATTAATCCTATTTTTGATAATAATTTTAATTTTGTTGGCAAAATATGTAGGCTCCTATCCAAAACCACTCCCTCAATCGGAAACACCGAGAAAAGATCTAAGAGAAACGATATTATTTTGGTTGGTTCATTTTACCTGGCTTTCAGTAGTCATTTTTTTACTAAACTCATACCTTATTACTCTCATTGGTTCGGATCTTACATATTATTTTTTGGTTGCTATTGATTCTCTCATTCTTTTCATCATTCCTTTGATTTACGTGATTCGAAAGAATAAGTGGAAATTAAATGAAATCGGATTTACAACGACTAAAGTGGAATCATGGAAGGTGTTAATTTTTGGAATTTCAGCTTATTTAATTCTTGGAATTTATTCTTTTTTTCGTTCACCACATATTGAAATGTATTGGTTTGCTCTTTTACTCGTATTATACTCAAATGCTTTTCTCGAAGAATTTTTCTACAGGGGATTTATCCAATCGAAATTAGAACGCGCATTTGGTCAAAAAAAGCATTAATTTATCAAGGTGTGATCTTCACCTTAGTTCATATTCCCGCAAAAACGATTCAATTTTCAATTGATGGCAATTTGATATTATATCTAGGGAGTTTTTGTCTTGTATTTCTATATGGAATCATTTACGGATTAATCTACATGAAAACAAGGAACCTGTGGGCCTCTGTGATATGCCATTACCTTACCAATTGGGCAGTTGCAACAATATTACTTCTTATATAAAGCTCATCATTTCTTCCTTATAAATAAGAGAGATTTCAGATTTTGAAGAATTTTTAAAAAAGATAAATACGGAATAAATCAGATTGAAGATAAATAATACTAAAGACAAGAAGATACTCACTCAGAAAGAAAAAAATATCGCATCGAACCTGACTTACAGAAAATCTCACGACATGAAAAAATGGTATCGCTTCTGGATAATTTGTGGGCCTTCACTCGTTATTTCAGAGATCTCAGTTGCAAGGTTCGTTAAGATTCCTCTTGAGAGTTATATGTTCGCATCTCTTGTAGCTATAATGGCAATAAACGCTACTTTCCTCTGCTCTACATTTATCGCGGCGGAATACGATCCCTTAAGAAGAGCCGTATGCCACATGGGTAGGCTTAAATCCTATCACGGAATTGATAACACGAAATCAGTGATACTTTGGATAGGGTGGGGTTTTTCTACCAGTATATTAGCGTTCTTATTAGGGGAGCTAATGGCAACGCATTATTCGTCAGTATTTATTCTCCTCGCTACTGGATTCTTAGGTTACTGCGGTACCATTATAGCTATCATGGTTGTGCTAATTCCAATTGACGTGCATAGGAAGTACCACCTCCTTGCTTCTCTCATCCTCTTTCTAATTCCTCTTTCCATAAACATACTAATATTTATTGACCTACTATTCAATAACTCACCCCATAACTACTTATTTCTCCCAATTTTGCAATGGTTTTTCGCGGTGTTATACGCGATAGGATACATTAAAAAGTTGCTGTATACGGCTATATTTCAGAAATCCTATCTCTTGCTATCCCTCTTCTCCGTTTACTTCTATATTAATATCTTCTCAATTAGATTAATGTAATTTGAAAGAAATCCAAGGATTTTAAATTAAGTTACAAAGAAGTTGTTTGCAATGAATTTTAATCCCAATCAAATTATCATAATGCTCCCCCTACAATCCAAAATCCATGAATTATAGATAAAATGTTTAAATGCAATACCAAATACTCTTATCATGCACAATTCTCATCCAATGAAAAACTCGAGATTTAAATGGGATGAGATAGGGAAACAAGCTTTAAAATATTTGATGAATTTATTCAATCAAGATATTTCAATGTATCAATTAAATGAAAAATATAAATTTGTGAAGAATTATGTCAGAAGAAGAAAAAAATATGGAAAGCATCCTTACTGAAACGCGTGTCTTCGACCCACGCGATCTTAATCCCGATTACGCCAAGACTGGCATGTCTTTTGAAGAATATCAAAAACTCTACAAGCGATCGATTGAAGATATGGAAAGCTTTTGGGGCGAACAAGCGCAATCTCTCGATTGGTTCAAACCATACGACAAGGTTTGGGAAAAAACAGACCTCTTTCCCGGAAAATGGTTTACTGGCGGAAAAATAAACGTGGCATACAATTGCTTGGATAGACACGTGAAAAATGGAAAAGGAGATAAAACCGCATTAATCTGGGAAGCTGATGCACCTGGAAAGGGACGATCCTACACATACAAGGAACTTCTCGCTGAAGTTTCAAAAGCAGCGAACGGCATGAGAAAACTTGGCTTGAAAAAGGGTGATAGAGTAACTATTTGGCTACCAATGATCCCCGAACTTGCCATCATCATGCTCGCATGCGCTCGAATTGGTGTTATTCACTCCATTGTATTCGGCGGATTCTCAAAAGAAGCTGTCAAGGACAGAATCGAAGACTCCGATTCGCGTCTCTTATTCACTAGCGATGAAACCGCACGTGCTGGAAAGTTTTATCCAAAAATGGCAGACGTCGTTCAAATTATTGATAAAGTGCCGACCATTGAACACGTGATCGTGGTCAAGCATACGGGAAACGATGTACCACATACTGATAAAGATATCTGGTACCATGATTTCATTGACGGAATGAGTGAAAAGTGCGAACCCGAACAAATGGATTCCGAAGATACGTTATTCATTCTCTATACAAGTGGAACAACCGGAAAACCAAAAGGAGTTAATCATACCACCGCAGGGTATATCTTATACACCTCTTATACGCATAAAGTCGTGTTCAATTACAAGGAAGGCGATGTCTGGTATTGTACAGCAGATGGAATTGGTACTTCACCAATATCAGCTGAAATATAGGGTGGATTACCGGACATTCCTACATCATATATGGACCACTCGCTAATGGAGCTACTACCTTAATGTACGAAGGTGTGCCCACGTATCCTGAAGTAGACAGGTTTTGGGACATCGTAGAACGCCATAAGGTGACCCAGTTTTATACCGCTCCGACGGCAATTCGCGCACTCATGCGTTATGGAGATGATCCTGTAAACAAGCACGACTTAAGTTCAATTAGAATACTTGGTACTGTTGGCGAACCAATAAATCCTAAAGCCTGGACATGGTATCATCGAGTAATAGGTAAATCTAAATGTCCTATAGTTGACACATATTGGCAGACTGAGACAGGTGGATTTATTATGACTCCAATTGCTACAGCCACACCTACTAAACCAGGATCATGCTGCTTGCCATTCTTTGGAATTAAGCCAGTGATCTTTGATTTAGAAGGAGACGTGATTGAGGAAGAAGATGTCGGTGGGTATTTTGCAATTGCCAAACCGTGGCCTGGAATGTTGAGAGATGTTTGGGGCGATACAGAACGATTCAAATCGACCTATCTTGACAGATATCCAAACCATTATTATACGGGTGATGGAGCTCGTCGGGATGAAGACGGCTATTATTGGATTCTAGGCAGGCTGGATGATGTCATCAAGGTATCCGGTCACCGCATCGGCACGATGGAAGTCGAGTCCGCGTTAGTCAGCCATCCTAAGGTTGCTGAAGCCGCAGTTGCACCTTTCCCTCATGAAATCAAGGGACAAGCTATTTGGGCATATATTACTCTAATGGCGGGAGTGGAAAAATCCGAAGCACTCAAAAAAGAAATCAAGATGCACGTTCGGCAAGAAATCGGTCCGGTGTTCCAACCAGACGTGATACAGTTTGCTGATGCGTTGCCAAAGACTCGTAGTGGAAAAATCATGCGTCGAATCCTAAAGGCAATTGCCGCTGGGACTGACGTTGGTAATGTCACGACGTTGGCAGATCCGTCGGTTGTAGACTCTCTCCTTGAGGATAGAAAGAAAATGAATGTTTAAGTAATTTAAAATCTTTTATATTTATTATATTTTTTTTTCTAATTCTATTATATATTCATATAATTCTTTATCAATTTGATCATTAGAAAGATATGCGATTCAAAAGTTCAAAAAATTGATATAGAGTAAAATAAAAATTAGGTAGATTTAAATATTTAGCTATCTTCTTTTTTATTCTCATGAAACGTGTAAATATATTGCAAAAGGAAAGCCAGAATATCAAAATCCTTGCTGGAAGGCATTCAGATAGCGAATGCTATCAACATTAATCCTTGAAATACCCGTTTCGATCATCTCTTCTGATACTCTCTTCAAATCTCGATAACTCACTTTCTATATCTTCGATGTTTATAAGGATATCTACACAGTGATTTTACTTTATGCATAAGGGGACGGAGATCTTGAAGATTAATTACATTGGAAATACATAAAGCAAGAAAATAGAAGAAAATTTTCTGCGAGATACTTCTTAGATTCATTTAGAATGAGCTTCATCTTAATAAGTATAAAAATGTTATCAAGTAGAATCAATTTACATCATATGCATTTTGAATTAGTGTTTTTATCATTTCCTGAAATGAAAACAAAGATTAAATAACCAAAAAAGGAGGTGAGAACAAGAAAGCTGGGGAGGAATTCACACATTCCAATAATATCAAGGATGTGTATAATTTCTCCCCACATAAACTAATATATATAAACATTCTAATCCTTTCTGAGGTATAACAATAATCCCGCCGTGATGTAAAGGTAGCATGCTAGGTGATATAAAAACCTAGATGAGCAGGTTCGATTCCTGCCGGTGAAATACTTTAAGGTATTAATGTAAAGGCTACTAAATTAGGCAATCAAGCAGATCTATCTGAGTTTTGATGGAAAAATTATGCTTTCAGCTTATTACATTGCTCAGTTGAAGCTCTATCGACTATAGGGTGGAAATATTAACCATTTTTTTTATTTATATTATTTTTATTATCATGCTTATCCTTAATTCTCTCTTTATTAAGATCTATTGTAGATAACATAATCTTTTTAAATTAAAGGACTGAACTAATATTATATTAATCATGACAGAAGAAGAGTCGTTAGAAAAATTAAAACGTGCAATTAAAGAAGGAGATCCACAGAAAGCAATCATTTTGGCAAATGAATCTATTAAAATGGGAATTCAAGCCAAAGAAATTTTAAATAGAGCCATTCTTAAAGGCGCTGAAGAAGTGGGGAAATTATATGAAGAGGGTGAATATTTTCTTCCTGATTTATTAATGACTGGTGATGCCATTAACGCTGCTACTGAAATACTAAAAAATTCCTTTGATCAAAAATCTGAAATAGAATCTAAAGGTATTATATTAATTGGAACAGTAGAAGGCGATATTCATGATTTAGGCAAGAGTTTGGTAGTCTCATTATTAAAAGGGCAAGGTTTTGACGTTGTTGATTTAGGATCTGATGTTCCACCAGAAGAATTCCTTCGAAAAGCAAAAGAAATAAATCCCATACTGATAGGATTGAGTGGATTAATGACAATGAGCATCTCTAAAATGATAGAGACAGTTAATTTACTTAAGAGTGAAAATATACAGTCTAGAATAATCATCGGTGGGGGAATATTGTCAAAAGAATCGTGTGAAATGGTAGGAGCCGATGACTTTGCTAAGGATGGTTGGGAAGGAGTTAAAAAAATAAATAATTTAATTTGAATTTAAGAGGTGTAAGAATAAATTGGTAAAAGATTGGGCCGCATCTGTAAATAGAATATTCAGAACAATAGGTGGATCAAAAAGAGTTGATAAAGTTCCGTTTCTTGCATTCGCTGGGGAACAAATGATTTGCCGAGTGACCGGAAAAACTGTGAAAGAATTATATAGTTCCCCAAAAATTTATGCTAATGCTATTATAAGCACTTTTGAGTTTTTGAATGCCGATTCTATAAATGTTCCAAGTGCTTACGCGGGTCCAATTGAAGCTTTAGCATTTGCAGAAGTGAACAACAAATTAGATGCAATTAAATGGTTTGATTATAAACCTCTAATGTGTAAACAAGGAGTAATTTGTAAAACTGAAGAAGATATTGATAACCTGGAAATTCCAGATCATGGTAAGATTAATATTTGGAAAACTTCCTTACAAGCAGCAAAAATGATTAATGAAAAAATTCATTTCCCCCAAGTAATTAGTTTGAGTATTTGGTCTGTTGTTCAGGAGTTGCGTGGTATAGAAGCCTATAAGGACATGCGTCGAAATCCGGATTTATTATTAAAACTATGCGAAAAAATTTATGAATCTCAAATGGATGTGTATGAAAATTGGCTTGAAATAGTTGGCATGCCTCCTAATGTTTTTATTGCTGGATACTCATTTAACCGTCATATGATGAGTTTTCAAGATGCCATGCGCTATGAAGGTCAGTTTATTAAGAGGATGATGAATAAAATAAAAGTTCCTTTCATGCTTCATAATTGTGGAACTTCACCATATTTCACTGAAGTTGTTAAGGAAATTGACTTTATTGCCGTGAATGGTAGTCATCCATTAGATATTGAATATTGGATTGATTTTAAAAAGAAAAATCCAAAAATTGTAATAATAGGAGCCAATATTGACGTGAGTCGAGAAATGCTCACGGGATCCCCTTCTGATGTTGAAGAAAAGGTAAAGGAAAACATCTTAAACTTAGCTCCTGGAGGAAGATATATTTGTTGCCCTGTTTGTAGCCTACCATGGGGAGTATCAATTCCAAATATCTTAGCGATTCCAAAAGCAATCGAGAAATATGGACATTATCCCATAAACATAAATTAAAATTTATATCGATGTCACTTCAGTTTAAAATTTGTATAACTATGGAAATATTCTTCATATTCGGTTTTTTTCCATTTATCGCTGTACAAGTAAATATATATTTTAATTGGCCTGTAATATTATCGATTTATAACTTGATTGCCGGCATTTTATTTCTATTTATAGGTGGAATGATTATTATCAAATCCGCTTGGGATTTATTTTTTAAACCAGATCAAGAGATGGTCAAACCCAACCAAGCCCCATCAAAATTTATTGAAACAGGGATTTTGCGATACGTCCGGAATCCGATGTATTTAGGTTATTTTTGTGTGGTTTTAAGTGAGTTTCTCATTTTTGGTCATATCGCACTTTTACTTTATTTTTTCATCCTAATCATCCTTGTACACCTCGCCGTGGTTTACATGGAAGAACCGAGTTTGGAGGTTTCTTTTGGATCTGAGTATATTAATTATAAAAAGAGAGTAAATCGATGGATTCCAAAATTTCGATTAAAATAATTTAAAATTCATATTCTAATGATCAACCAAACCCAAGTTTGCAGAATTAATGAATTTTGAATAAATTTTTTTAAATATTTGAATCTCTTAAATTTAGGAGAACTATGATATAATAATGTGCCAGTTATAGCTGATACAAAAATAATACCAGTTAAGGTGATGCCGATTACTATTTTATATTTAGAATTCATTTTAAACACTTTTAAAATTAAAAGAATAGGTTATTTTAGCTTAATTTCTAATTCAATAAAGATTTTTTAATAATTATTTTCTTTGGAAGAAACTAATCAATGAATAATTACTAATAAGGGTATTATAAAATGAAATTTGGATTTGTTTTTCCACGAGCAGATGTCTATAAAGCAATAGAATTCGCTAGAGCAGCTGAAGATGCGGGATGGGATGCTTTTTATTTCTGAGAACCAACTTATGGAATCGATGCTTGGGTCACGTTGGCAGCCATCGCGAAAGAAACATATAAAATACGAATAGGAACGCTATTGAGCCCCATATCGAGAATGCGTCCGTGGAAAATTGCTAGTGAAGTGCTTACACTAGATATTTTATCAAATGGAAGGGTCACTCTTTGTGTTGGTCTAGGGGCAATAGACACTGGATTTGAAGAACTGGATGAGATTACTGATACAAAAACACGAGCAGAGTTATTGGATGAAGGTTTAGACATAATGATTGGTTTATGGAACTGGGAATTATCAAGTTATGATGGAAAACATTATAAAATAAAAAATCTTAAAGATTGTGAATTTTTCACTAAGCATTCACCCCCGAAATTAATTCAGAGTCCAAGAATTCCAATTTGGGTTGTAGGAGCATGGCCTTCGAAAAAATCTATGGAAAGAACTATGAAATATGAAGGGATAATTCCAACAATTAAAAATAAAGGAGATAAGTTTGAAAAAATTACTCCTAATCATGTGAGAGAAATTAGCACTTACGTGAAGGAACATCGCATATCGAGGTTGCATTTTGATATTATAGTTGAAGGGATCACTCCTGGTAATAATCCAGAAGCTGCTTCATTAATTGTTAGACAATTTGCTAAAGCTGGGGCGACCTGGTGGATTGAATCCGATTGGATTAACCCCAATCTTGATAAAATATTAGAAAGAGTCAAACAAGGACCTCCTGTTTAAAATAGTTTCAATTAATTTCAATATTGAGATAATCAATTCAATGCTAATAGAATATCTTTTAATCTTTAAATTATTCATTTTACTATTAGACTAAGAAGTTACTTTATTTAGAGTAAGTTTATTTATCGATTAAAATGGTGTGAGGTCTACTTTTTTGAATATAGAGAAAAAGAAGTACAAGAGTTATAAAGCTTGGCTCCTTCACCATCTTTATAAAAATAAATCACTGATATTTTTTGTGATAATAGGAATTACAATTGTCACTTTTACAAGAACTTACATACCAATAATAATTGGCGAGATAGTTGATGATGCACTAATTGCGCTCGACTATAACAAATTCATAATGCTCCTCATCATAGCGTTAATAATTTATCTCATCCGTAATGTCATGGACTATGCAACGATGATGATTGGTCACTATCTTGGTTTGAAAACTGAACAAAACATGAGACAAGAGTTTTATGAAAGCATCCAGCATAAGCCTTTAAAATATCACGATAATGTTAAAGCTGGAGATTTACAAGCATTAGCAACCAATGATGTACGTATAATCAATACGATGATTGCCCATGGAAGCTTTTTTTTCTATCCATTCTTTCAAGTGGCAATGACTTTTCTCCTCCTTGTTACTACGCTTGATTTAAGATTAGCTCTAGCAAATATTCCTTTTGTATTGTTTTATATTTATTTTATATTGCATTATCGTAGAAATATTGCACCATATGCTGCTAAAAGGTTAAGAAGACATTCAAATTTAGCAGTCGTATTACAAGATAGCATAACGGGCGCTTCTGTAGTCAGGTCTTTTGTTGCGGAAGGTTTAGAACGTAAAAAATTTCATAAAGCTGTAAACGCTTTTAGAGATAACTCTATTGGAGAATATCGGGTACAAGCAAAATATCTTCCTATGTTGGTTCTGTATATGACCATCGGAATTTCACTTATTTTAAGTATTGGATTTGTGTTCCAGAATTCATTAACTATTGGAGAATTAGTAGCAACCAATCTCCTTTTGCTGACTCTTGTAAATCCAACCAATCAAATCTGGTGGGCAACTAATGATATGATGAGTGGATTTGCGGCGTGTTCACGCTTATTCAAAGCATTATCCGACGAAAATAATGAGGAAGAACAATCTATAGATCAACCATGGCCAAAAGAATTCCAAGGAAAAATTGAATTTAAAGACGTAACTTTTGCATATGAAAATGAAGAAAAAAATCGACCTCCTGTACTTAAAAACCTCAATTTCACCATCGAACCAAATCAAAAAGTCGCTTTAGTTGGACCTACCGGTTGTGGTAAAACAACGATTGCTAAATTGCTGCTCCTCCTTTATAAACCTCAAAGTGGTGCTATTTTAATAGATGGAAAAAACATTGAAAATTATCCCCTTGAAGAATTAAGAAGAAAAATTGGATATATAGAGCAAGATATCTTCTTGTTCTCGCAAACGATACTTGAAAATATTGCATTTGGAAATCAAACAGCAAGATATGACGAAATAATTAACATAGCAAAACTTGCTCAAGTTGATGATTTTGTGCAAGACTTATCCGATGGATATAATACTATTGTAGGTGAGAGAGGTACGCGGCTTTCAGGGGGTGAAAAACAGCGGGTGGCGATTGCTCGAGCTTTTTTAACTAATCCTGTCATGCTAATACTGGATGATTCTGTTTCTGCGATTGATAGTGAAACGGAGGAGAAAATCGGAAGAGCGATGGAAAATATAATAAAGAACAGAACTACCCTAATAATTACCCATCGCCTTCATGCCATAAGGACATCAGATAAAATCTTAGTTCTCAAGCACGGTAGAATTGTAGCCGAAGGAAATCATTCAGAATTATTCCAATCTTCTGAAGACTACCGGCGGATTTTTGGGAAACGAGTGTCATTATCTGATTATAAAGTAACTCACGCTTAACGAGGAAACATTATGGGACTATACGCTGGAATATTAAATGAGGAACAAAAACGAGAATATTCAGATCGTGAATTATTTGCCAGATATATTAAGAGTATTGTACCATTCAAGAAAAGTATTGCCCTAATTTCGCTTTATATCTTCATGAATACGATAGCGGAGACCATAAATCCTCTTTTAATCGGAATTGCAATTGATGAATTATCGAAAGTCAACAGAAATCTTCTAATTATATTTGGAGTAGGTGGGCTCTACTTAGTACTTTCTATTTTAATCTGGATACTGTTCTTCTTACGACGCAAAGAAATTGGAAAATTTGTTCCATATTATTTAGAAAAGCTACGAATGAAGATCTTTGATAAATTGCAAGAACAAGATATGAGCTTTTTTGATAAACATCTAAGTGGTAAATTAAACACTAGAGTTTCTAACGATGCATTAGACTTTGGGAATACAACACTCTTGTTAGCAGATACTCTCGGTAACCTTCTTATAAGTATCCTGGTTTTTGGAATGCTATTATGGTTAAATCTCACGTTAGCTCTCATGACATTGGTAGCCATTCCCTTCATTTTCTTGCTTGTTTTTTCTCTTAGGAGGCTGGTTAAAATTGTTAGTAGAGCCTACAGAAAAGCCATTGGCAGTGTGAATGCTGCAATGGTAGAATCGATAGAAGGAATCCATGTAAGTAAGAGTTATGGACAGGAATCTACGGTTTCAAGGCAATTTCAAGAAACAAATAAACAATATTTCAAAGCAAATTTTAAATTAACTTCTGTTTCTCACATGTGGAATCCCATGCTGGAAACAATCGGGTCAATCACCCTCACTATCATCATATTTTTTGGAGGTCAATTTGTCTTTCAAGGTATTACTAATCCCGGAACAATTTTCATGTTCATTCTTTATCTTAATAAATTTTTCCGTCCTATAATGGTTCTCTCTGTATTCTTTCCTCAACTTAGTGAAGGAATGGCAGCATATGAGAGAATACTTGATGTTCTTGATTCTAAACCCAAGGTTAGACAAAATCCAAACGCAATTGATATCGATTCTTTGGAAGGAGAAATTGTATTCAAAGATATCGACTTCTGTTATAGAGAGGGTGATTGGATATTCAAAGGATTAAATTTACACATAAAAAAAGGAGAAAAAGTAGCGATTGTGGGACACACGGGAGCAGGAAAAACTTCATTGGTATCGCTTTTAGCTCGATTTTATGAGTTTCAAGGAGGATCAATTGAAATTGATGGAATTGATATTAGGAAAGTGGCTTTAAATACATATAGAAGAAACCTTGCCAATGTGCAGCAAGATGTGTTCTTGTTCTCAGGTACTATTGAGGAAAATATACGATATGGTCGACAAGAAGCTTCAGAAGAAGAACTTTTGAAAGCAATTAATATTGTGCACCTTGGAGAACTAATCGAATACCTACCAGAAGGGCTGCAAACACAAATCGGAGAGAGGGGAAAAGGATTATCAGCAGGTCAACAACAACTAGTTAGTTTTGCTCGAGCAATATTGACTGATCCTAAAATTCTTATTTTAGATGAAGCCACTTCCAGCGTTGACGCATATACAGAAGCTATCATCCAAGAAGCTCTTGAAGTTCTACTAGCAAATCGTACTTCGATTGTTATTGCACATAGGCTCTCAACAATCGTGAATGCTGATAGAATTATTGTAATGGATAACGGGAAAATAGTTGAAGAGGGAAC
>Ga0307419_10000057_pt1 | contig 40476 bp, 41 predicted proteins | sample SalMarWE160230MG_2_FD_202512 | JGI IMG/M metagenome (GOLD analysis project Ga0307419, IMG submission 202512) | Salt marsh sediment microbial communities from the Plum Island Ecosystem LTER, Massachusetts, United States - WE1602-30 | ecosystem: Environmental > Aquatic > Marine > Intertidal zone... | reverse complement strand
CAGATTGCGCGCCACAAAGACCTCTTCTGATTCACCTTTCCTTCAGTCGTTCACCTCTTACACCAAATTAAAGTTTTATTTGCTGCCGGCAGGAATAATTTACTCTCTTACAATTTCAACCCTTCTGTTTCTTGCTTTTCCCTCATCTGTTACATTTGATGTAACAGGACACATGGAACTTACTCCATAAGCTTTTAACTGTCCGGAGGCAACCACTGATTTATTAACCAGATAGTCTTCACCCCCAAAAGGCCATTCTCCCAAGTCTTCTTTTTCAGAACTTGTAAAAAGGATATTATAATTGGCATTTTCAAGGGCTAGTATATAGTTCTTATATATTTTAAATATTCCTTCCCCGGGAGGTATTAAATATTGAATTCTGATTATTTTACCTTCCAGATCTTCAAATTTTGAAAGATAAGCACTGCGTCCTTTAAATTCTTCATTTTTCACCTCCTGTTTTCTAAGAGATTAAGTTTATTTATTACCGACCTGAAAATGTTTTTTACACGATCGTATGACAGCCTGCTGCCAAATACATTTTCATGCGTATATAATTTATTTATAAAGGTCGGATGGAACCACACATGGTTGAAAATAAATTATTTTCATTGGTGTTTGTGATTCGGATCAATAATGTGGATTTCATGACTTAAAAGGAGGGGTGGAGGAGTTCCGGGATTTTTTTCGTATATTGGCAGTGAAATTCAGCTTCACGATATTTCGCATTCTACTGCTAATCTGGCATCCGGTTAGTTATTTATTTTGCACCATCAGTTCAGGAAGTTGATAATATTTTTAAACCAGTAATAAAGTTATAATACGTCTATGGGCCGATCGCAGGAAACATACAATAAAAAAGAAGTAAGAAACAAAAAAGAGAAGAAGAGAAAAAAGAAGGAAGAAAAGCGTGCAAAGAAGAAAGTCGAAGGTAAAAAGAGCAGCTACGACGATATGATCGCCTATGTAGATGAATTCGGAATAATCACCGCTACTCCTCCCGATCCTGATAAGAAAACAGTTGTCAAGGCGGAAGATATTGAACTTAAAATAACTAAAAACAATCCTGAAAATGGCCCTGATTTCATACGGAAGGGAGTTATCTCTTTCTTCAATGAATCAAAGGGTTATGGTTTTATCCGCGACCTGGAATCAGGGCAGAGTGTTTTTGTTCATGTGAAAGACCTGCTGGAGCCTGTAAAAGAAAACAATATCGTTATTTTTGAGATCGGTAAAGGGCCTAAAGGGCCTACAGCTATGAAGGTTAAATTGTTTAAGCAATAACCCGGTTAAAATCCTTCCTGCTTAGGGGGCGTCAAGACTATTTTTAAAACGACCTATGATAATTCAGCAATCCGGTTTCTTAAGGCCTCCATTTTATTAATCCTCACCATCGAAAATGTTTTATATTCCCTGTCGATGAATTCGAAGAGGATCAGCGACTTCTCTGAGAATTCCAGGCAGCCCGGTTTGTCGTTACAGGCATATCTTAACTCAGCCTCCGCATTAAAGAGTTCAGCAAGCACCTCCAGGTGCCCATTGGTGTAATTATGTTCTTTCAGCAGTTTATCTGTAAGCTCTCCTGCCGGTATACTCTGGAAAAATGCGGAATCCTCCTTCAAAAAAGTATTATAGGCTTTTGCAAGTTGTTCCGAGGCTTCATCGAGATCTCCTTTTTTTAAAAGTCCGAGAAATTCACCGATGAACTTCATTATCGTTTCAATCATACGGAGGATGTAGTCTTTCTGGTACATGGGTAAGGGTGTAATATCGACAAAGATATGAAAATGGTGTGACGATAAGACGGTATACGGTTCGAGGGTCGGTTAAATCTGTCCACGGGGAAAAAACGGTAAGCAAGATCTATTAAAAGGAGAATTTGTTTTTTGTTTTTCAGTACTCATCATGGATTAAGTTACAGGTTATAGCAGATAAGGTTAATTCCAGAGTGATCAATAAATAATCAGTACAGGTCATCTATCAGATCACCGATTCTTACACAATAAAGGTCGTAACCGCCCTTTCCTCCGGGTCTGTTTGATGAAAAGATCATAAAATCATCCGTCATCGGGGGAAAAGTAAAAGATACAGGCCGGTATTCATTATATTCGGAGTTTATCTTATTGCCAAAATTCACAGGCGCTGACCATCGGCCGTCAACATTAAGCGAGTAATAAAGATCATAGCCGCCGAAACCTCCCTCTCTGTCGGAAGTAAAGACAAGAAGGTTATTGTTGATTGAAGGACATTTATCGTTCCGGCTGCCGGATAAAACCGTTTCTTTTGTTATTATAACAGAACCCCCGTTAATCAAATCATCATACAGGCCCGTACCGTTGTTTATTGTAGTCGAGTAGATGTCAAACTGATTATCTTCCCTGTCGCTGCAGAAAAATATTCTGGTTCCATCACTGTTTATTGCCGGATAGGCATCATCGGATTCCGAATTCAGGATATTTGCATCAAAAGGCCCGTAAAGCTGTTCACCTGCATCATAATACCCTGAATTATAGACAAATCTGATATCCAGGTCGCCTCCTTCATCATTGGCATAGAAGAAATAATTCCATGCGTCCGGACCCCGGTATGTATATGGCCCATATTCATTGTAGTCTGTATTGATCAAAGGGAACAGGTTGTCTTCGTAAATGTGATAAATATCACTTTGTACCGGGTATGAGATGTTCAAAATATCCTCCTTATCAGGATGATAGGTTATCTCGATGAATTCATATATTATGTTAAAATTGGTACCGTAGGTTGATTTGTTTGACGAGAAATAAATGACGTTACCCTGATAATAATATGGCAGAGCGGAGTTATAATCGTCACAATCAGTATTCAACCCGTAGAGATTGACCGGAGAATCAGTAATGAGAGTGTCAAATTCAAATTCATAATTATCATCAATATCAAACAGCCAGCATCCGGGCAATAACAGGAGAGTTGTCGGAATCAGAAATCTCAGTGCTTTCATTTAAAGAGTTGTAAAATCTGTATATTATATTAAGCTTCGGATTAATAAGATCCATTTGAACCGTTGAGTGAATGCCTTATCAAAATTAAGAAATTATTGAACCATTTACGGAATACCGGGTTATGAAAAATAAGATATCAGTAATACTACTGTAATACTGATAAAAATATTGTATGCTATTCACAAAAAGAGAATTTATATTTACCACTTTATTGAGAACCAATCATGGACCTTAATCTGCGAGGACTTATTTACAGAATTTTGATTGATCCTCTGTTATCCGGTGTGCGTGCAGGCATCATCGGGAACATAGACAAAGGCAACAGGGTTATTGATATAGCCTGCGGGACCGGGTCACTTGCACTTTCTCTTGCAGGGTTGGCGGATCATGTGACAGGAATAGACCTCGACGAGAAGCTTATTTCCTATGCTTCCGGGAGAGCAAATAACAAAGGTTTAAGAAACAGGGTGCAGTTTGAGTTGCGCAATGCTGCCAGTCTTTCATGTTATCGCGACGGGGAATTTGATGTTGCAGTGACCTCAATGTCAGTACATCAGTTTGAACCTGACCTGGCTGTCAAGGTGCTCAGGGAGATGAAGCGGATAGCATCAACAGTGATAATTGCAGATTATAACTGCCCCATGCCGGCAGGATTCTCGCGCTCACTGGCGTACACTATCGAAAGAATGGCCAGGGGTGACCATTACAGGAATTTCAGAGGATATATGAAGAATGGCGGATTGGGCTATTTTACCGGTCTGGCAGGTTTGACAATGAAATCAACAACGGTGAAGGGTAATGGAGTTTTTGTAGTAGCGGTTTGTGAGTAATGTACTCCTAAAAATAAATTGATTTTAATCAAATAATTCCATGTGGCTTGCCACGGGGATAATCAGTTTTAAAGATTTTCTTTATTTTTGAATTATGGTAAAATATCTGAATCTTATTCTGTTTGCAGGCATGATAGTCATGAACTATCTTGCCAATGCCCTCCCTTTAAACAATAAGACTACAGGGCAATTATCTGATGAGCTTCCAAACCTTTTCGTTCCGGCAGGGATTACCTTCTCTATCTGGGGAGTAATTTATCTGCTGCTCGCCGGATACTGTGTGGTACAATTTACAGGAAAAAACCAGGTGGTTATCGGGAACATAGGATGGCTCTTTGCTTTGTCATGTTTACTGAATGCGCTGTGGATAGTAACATGGCATTATCAGAGACTGCCTCTGAGTCTGCTGGTGATGGCAGGACTGCTTGTCACACTGATATATATTAATATGCAGATCCGTGATCTTCCTTTCGGGATCATCAAAGCCTCTTTCGGTATATACCTTGGCTGGATATGTATTGCCACCATTGCCAATGTGACAGCTCTGCTGGTTCATCTTAACTGGAACGGATTCGGCCTTTCTGAAGCGGCATGGACCATAATAATGATTTCGATCGGGACACTGATAGTATCAATAACTCTATACCGGCTTCAGAATCCATTCATTGGATTATCGGTAATATGGGCATTTCTTGGCATATTCCTGAAACGGCAGGAAGATTACCGGTCGATTGCTGTTACTACAATTATAGCGCTTGTTGTTGTTGCGGCGATAACTCTGCTTGGATTTTTCAGGAAGAAGATCGGGATCCCGGTATAAAAGAGGAAACCTTATACAGACCGATAGATTTTTGGGTAATAAACCATTCACCGGGTCCCTCAAAAAGGGGTATCCGGTTGAGTGATAAAAATAAATTTGACTTGTATTGTAAATATCTCGTACATTTACTAAAGTCATTGCCTCCGTAAAGTTTGTCAATATATATTATTGTCAGACAATAGCATATTATCTATTTATAGTTAGGCCCATTAAATTCTTTAAAATGCTTTTGTAACTGACGAGGCGGTGCTTTAAATGAATGGAAGGAAATAAGGTCTTATAGGCGATCGGTTTTTTTGTTCTATATTATTTATTGATTTGAAAACTTTGTACAACTCTTATAGTTGAAAAATAGTTTGTCAGATATAAGTAATAAGCATAATTTCATCCAATAGTTTTTGATTTTAAAATGCAGTTCTATTAACTTTAAAACAAGTTAGTTGCAAGCTCTAAAAAAGAAACAGACATTCTGCAATACTGAATTCCAAATAAAAGAATTAATTTTATAAAGCACTATTTCCAAGACCGTAAAATTATAGTATATGACTGCAGTTATTGGAATTTTAAACAAGTCAGGGGTAGCATTGGCAGCTGATAGTGCTGTAACAGTTAGCAACCTTGATAAAATATAGAAAAATCTATAATACTGCCTATAAAATTTTTACATTATCAAAATTCCATCCAGTTGGAATAATGATTTATAATGCTGCAAATTATATGGGTATCCCTTGGGAAATCTTAATCAAAGAATATAGAAAAAAATTAAAAGACAATCATTTCCCGAAATTAATTGATTATCAAACAGATTTTATAAAATATCTTCATCGCAATATATCTTTAATTAATCCCAATCGTCAAAAGAATATGTTGTTATTTCTTATTGACTTTATTTTTAAAGACCTATTAAAAGGAACTGTTGACGAAAATCTTTCTGAAATAGAGAAAGTCAGGACAATAAAAAACAAAAGGATCATTATACGGGAAAAGTTATATCAAAAATTAGACCTTCTTTCAGAACAATTGCAAAAAGAAAAAGTACTTAAAGATTATGAAAACTTTACTTACCAAAACTTTATAAGGGGAATTAAAACTGAAGTAAATGATTTGTACCAAAAGTACTATTCTCACCTGGCTATCTCTGTAGATTATAAAAAGAAACTACTTAATATAATATTTTTCTTTGTTATAACTGAAAGATTTATTGGGAGTTACACTGGTATAGTATTTACGGGATATGGAGAAAACGATTTATATCCAAGTTGTTATCCAATGAAAGTTGGAGAAGTATTCAATAATCGAATAAGATATGCTCCAATACAAAAAGATATAGTCGAAATCGGAGATTCCGTATCTGCTTCAATTAAACCTTTTGCCCAGCGAGATGTTATAGATACGATATTATCAGGTATTGATTCTGATTTGGAAAGTGTGATTTTTGATTCTTTCCATAAGTTTTTATATAATTTTGTAAACAAGTTAAGTTCCGACTTAAAAACAAAAAATGAAAAAATATCAAATGATATTCTTAATATTGTGAATATCAAAGAACTGCTGGATGATTATACTGAGAATATATTGGGGATTCAAAGAAAACGACACATTAATCCACTAATGGAAGCTGTTGCATCATTTTCAAAGGAAGATTTGGCAGAGTTATCTGAATCATTAATATATTTGACCTATCTGAAAAGAAGAATGTCCTTTAAAGAAGAATCGGTTGGTGGCCCTATTGATGTTGCCATGATTACTAAAGGAGACGGATTTGTCTGGATTAAAAGAAAACATTATTTTGATTTAAATCTTAACCCTAATTTTACAGAATAATATTTAAAACTATAAACTATGTACTGCGAAAACATGACCATTGAGGAACAAAAACTTGAAAAAGTTAAAAAAGTACTTTCTAGTGTACTTAAAATTGAACTAGATTCTCCAAAGGAGTTTGATGAACAAAAGACAAATGGTCAGCTAGCAGAAGAATTAGTTAATAACATGATGAAACATGTAAAGAGTTTAAAATAAACTATTTTTGAATCTATCTATTATTTTTTATCTTGTCTTTTCAAATTCTGATTGTCTTTTGAAATAATAAATAAAGTTTGCAACTAACACGGACAATAAAGGTAAGTTGTTTGTTATGCTTTTTGCATGACTATGAGCCACTTACCAAGATAAGTATATAATTCAGCACCCGGACTCGCACTCGCACAACTGCACGTAATATAAACTCTGTACCTTGACAATTTTCTGCCTCCGAGACAATTTGTACTGCGACACTGCGCCAGTTCCGTTTTCCAAATTCATTTACCGGGAGAAATACTCTGCCACTTATAAAACTTATACCGCGACCGCGCCTGCATGCAATAAAGATTGTGCCATGATGGCAAAAAGCACGCCATACCTGTCTTGCCACCGGGACAACTCCCCGGCTAAAGTACCAGGACTCTGCCCAGTGCTTGCGTCGGGTAACACAACCTCCCTTTATTGCCGGGCCATTAGCGTGCATATAACCAGTCGACTTGATCGAGGTTTTCTAATAAATTAAGCGTCAGTATATAAAACAATCCACTATAAACTGGAATAATAAAATCTACAAATTACTTGACTTGTATCGTTATTGTTAGTAAATTTGATATAGTCTTTGTTCTCTCTACTGATTATAAGTACCATATATAATCCACAACTAGCTTTAAATATTATTTCTATGAAACTTGTAAGGGTTATTTTCATTGTTTGTATCCTCTTCACAGGTTGTAATAAAGAAGATGTACCTGTTGTAACAACAGCGGATGTTACAACCATCACACAGACATCTGCAATCTGCAGAGGTGATGTAATTTCCGAGGGAGACTCTAAAATAATTGCTAAAGGTAGTTGCTGGAGTATCTCTGACAATCCGACTGTAAAAGATAGTACTTCGGTTGACAGTTTTGGTCTGGGAAGCTTTACAAGTAACCTGACAAAGCTGAATCCTGGCACGGCATATTTTGTCAGAGCATACGCAACAAATTGTTATGGCACAGGCTACGGCAACACAGTATCATTTACTACAGAACCGCCGACCATACCGGGAGTTACTTTGTGGAATATTGATCCAGTAACCTTAACTTCTGCAACTATTAATGGCGGAAAGATAATTTCCGATGGGGGATTACAGATCATTGACCGTGGATTTTGTTGGAATACAATTGGGTATCCGACTTTATCCGATAATGTTATTTCATTTGTAGCAGGGACGGATACTTTTTCGACCACTATAACAGGACTGGAACCCAATACATGTTATTATGTACGTGCTTACGCCACTAACCTTGTAGGAACGGGATATTCTTACGATATGATATTTCCAACACTCTTTCCAGAAACTCCTGTTTATCCTGCTGACAGCATTTTTGGAAGTTGGAAATTAATATACAGTGTTGGGGGAATTGGTGGTGGTATAAATCCCCTCTACGATTACATATTTATAGACGAGTATAAAAAAGATAGTGTATTTATTGAAAACCACAATGGTGTTAAATACCGTGAGTGTAAATTCTCCATGAAAACGAATGTATTGAAATTTTCAGATAGTGAGTATTTCAGTAGAATTGAGATTAGAGGGGACAATTTGCACATTTATGTAATTGATACTCTTGACTACGTTACTCCCGATGATTTTATTGGGTCACATTACTATAAACGTTTAAAATAAATAACCTGAAAACAAATACTCTAATCTAAATAATGGCTTCATTAATAAATATATGCAAAATATATTATTTAAAGATAAAAATCTGGAATACTATAAAAACAAGCAAACTAATTCGGACTCTTTTTAAACTACTAAAAGATGATAAAGCTACTGGGTTTTATTTTTATTATTTTTTCAATGAATGGTCTTGGTCAGCAAAAAATCTCATTGAAAAATTTGGATGCCCAAGGTGTAATCGATTATTTGGTCTTCGACAACTCGGAATCTTATATTCCACTGGGAAAAGCAAAACAATTGTTACAAGACTCTTTAAAACTTCAGAAAAAGGATGAAATAATTCTTGTTGAAGAAATTGTAGATGAATTAGGTTTTACTCATCAAAGTTATGAACAACATTATAATGGGATTAAGATTGAAGATGGTCGGTATGGGGTGTGTGCAAAAAATGGGAAGATAGAATATATTGGTGGTGAGTTTAAAAAAGTTGGTGATATTAGTACAATTCCCCTAATTTCTGAAAAAGAAGCTCTTGGGAAAGCATTAGATTACATTAAAGCTGCAAAATACAGCTCACAAGTTCCTTTATTGGAATCTGACATAAAAACAGGTAAAAAGGATTCAACCGGAACATTTTACTCTAAAGGGGCGATGATAATTTGTAAAGATGTAATAGTAACTGATTCAATGTATAGGTTAGCTTATAAGTTCAAGATTGCTGCATTTGAACCATATTCTCATAGATTATATTATATCGATGCTATAACTGGAGACCTTTTAGATGTTAGGGATTTGCTATTCTTTTCAAATACGCCTGCAACCGCAGCACTCCTTTACAGTACCTCGCAAGTAAATATAATGACTGAGGGAATAGGGTATAACACTTATAGATTGCACGAATCGAGACCAATTAACAATGTTATTATCAATACGTATAATGCAAACCATTCTGGATGGTTAGGACCACCACCAACTAATCCTACTGATATTACTAATACCGGAACTTATTGGTCTGCAGACGGAGCCACGGATGTTCATTGGAGAACCGAAAAAGTTATTGATTATTGGCAGTCCGTCCGACAAAGGAATAGTTTAGATAATGCAGGTATGGCAATTAATTCATTTGTCCATTATGGAGATGGTCCTTTGGCTGATAACGCTGGTTGGGATAATGGATATGATATAATTGTTTATGGCGATGGTTTTCAGAGATTTAAACATACAGGTTCTTTAGATTTTATAGCCCATGAAACAGCACATGGAATAATGAAATATACTGCAGTATTTCAATCAAACAGAGAAAATCCTTCTCTTAACGAAGGATTTAGCGATATCTGGGCAGCTGTCATTGAACATTGGGTCGCACCAATTGATCCAAATAAAAATAATTGGAAAATTAGTGAACAAACTATAAACAATGGGAGAGATTGTCTTCGTTCTTTAAGAAGTCCCAAAACAGAAGGATATAACTCAATAACTGGGCGCCCCTATCAAGGAGGTTATCCTAACACATACAACGGAACATATTGGGTGGACGTATCAGGATGCACTGAGCCAAGTACGAGTTATGATAAATGCTATTGTCACAATAATTCAACTGTTTTAAGCCATTGGTTTTATCTGCTATCTGAGGGTGGGGTGGCTACTAATGATAAAAATAATCATTATGAGGTTTGGGGCTTAGGAATAGATAAAGCTGCTGATATTGTTTGGTATGCTCAACGTTATAATCTTCCTAATTACCAGACGGCCCAATATACTACAGTTATGCAACAAATAATTGGGGCAGCAGAGACTATTTATGGGCAAAACTCATTGGAAGTAATGCAGGTAAGAAATGCCTGGTATGCAGTTGGATTTGGAGATACACAGCCAATACAAATGAGGATTACAGGTAACACTTTTGTCTGCCGCGGAGGCACAACATATACAATTGAAAACTATATTCAAGGTTGCTCGGTTTCATGGAGCAAAAGTCCAAATATAACTTTAACGCCAACCGGTAATCAAAACTCCATTGTTGCTTCTCATAATTCTTCCGGTACTGGTTGGGTGCAGGCTACTGTCACCTCTCCTGCTCCTCATTTAAATAGTGTAACTCTTGAAAAATTTTATGTAACACTAGAAACGGATCCATATCTGTATTATATTCTTCCTGAGTATGGTAATTATTATGGGTATGAAGGGAATTCATATTCATTTCATGTATGGCCGGAAACTTATCCGAATTATACATTCAGCATATATCCTCCGTATGCATATATAAATTGGGTGCAAGGTGCTGTTGTGAATATTTACTTTCCTTATCCGGATATACCATTTACAATATCGGCATATACTACTGATGAATCTTGTAAAAGTAATACAGTATCCATGCCATTTTATGTTTATGGAATGTATTATTCTCTCAGCCCCAATCCTGCTTCCAATGAAATCACTATTATTGTAACAGTAGATCCATTAAATAATTCTATTAACATTTCAAAAGCTGATCAGTTTTACGATGTAAGTATTTTAGATATAAATGGAATTCTTAAGATCAGAAAAACGTGTTCCGGTGAAAGATTCTCTATTCCAATTCATAATCTTAAAGATGGAGAATATTTGGTAAGAATCAATGATGGGAAAACCGCAGCAACAAAACGATTGATAATCAAGCATTGATTTCTAAGATAATAAAAAAGACTAAATAGAAAGGGGAAATTTCGCCTCAAAATATCTCTCAGAGATTCTTAACACTCTATTAGGATATATATTATTTTTATTTCCCTATTAACATAAAAAGCTGATAATCAAAATCCAACGAAACGCTAACACGGACAATATGGGTAAGTTGTTTGTCACGGTTTTTGCCCGTCCGACCGACGTCCGCCCGGACGAAGTACATTCGGACGGGTCAGCCGGGCGGGCTTTTGCTCCTGCACTCATGATAAATTTGTAATGGTCGTAGCACCCGGACACACGCAGCTACTCTCCAACAGTTCATGTACCGGGAAAAATAACTGGCTTCGGCCATAATTGTAGAATGACCCTTAAGCTATTTTTATCTTTCTGTGTTTTTTAGCTAGACTACCCACAGCCAATTGCATTTTCACCAAACTATAAAACGGCAAACATTCAATAGGATTCATTAGTTGAAAATCCCCTGAATCTTGACATTATTGATGTACGCCATATTCAAGGACTAATGGGAATAAAATCCATCTGTAACAAGTTATGACTCATCCAGGGCACTAATAATATGCCCTTGAAATGGTATAATCCAGTTATTCTGTAATTTGGTGATGCATATAAGAAGTGCTTCTTTAGTCAACGATATTATGTAAAATGAAGCGTTGCAGTGCTGTAAATTCATCAGGAAAAATTAACACCTGATTTCATGCAAATCTCTTTCTATTCAACAATACCTAAAATAACCTCAATATTTATATACATACGAACTGCTTTCTCCATCACTATTTAGTTACAATATCTATTAGCCATGTAGTACAAAGCAAAGATTCTTTTTGTAGTTTTGTAAAAAGTATGCTTATTTTTCAAGAACAACAATCGTAAACACTGTAAAGATCTACTATGAACATTAAACACAAAACATTGTTACTGGCGGGGGGCTTTGTAATTTTGATAGGATTAGGATTGCAAGGACGTTCCGCTATATCAAGGGGCAAAATTGAAAGTACCGCCAAAAGCGATACTACACGAAGCATCGCACCGTACTTCACTCCGGCCACAACATCAAAAAAGACACCGGATTCTGAAGGATTCATTCAACGTTGGTTACTCTTAGAACCAATTAACAAACCAAACCGTAGCAATACTGTTTTTACAGATAGCTACATAAGAACAGCATTTACAACCGAGTATTTTCCAAACCAGTTTACTGGTCTTCCCAAAGATGGAGAAAAGGTAAAAGTTGGAGAGCAGGAACTAACGTGGCATGCATTGGAGAGCACAAATTTCAATGTCAAACTATTTCGTTTCGCCTACGGGTTGGAAAAACAGATATACGGAGTTCTGTTTTGGGCAGTAACCTTAGTCAACAGTCCGCAAGAAATGAAAAATGTTAGAATGGCAGTAGGGTCAAATTCAGCATCAATGTGGTGGCTAAATGGAGAGGAGGCAGTGATACTTTCCGGAGATAGACGCATGGTAATGGATGATTGTGTCTCGACTCGTCTAACACTTAACAAAGGAAAGAATATAATCCGGGGAGCAGTAATCAATGGTCCTGGAATGAGTGATTTCTGTGTTCGCTTCCTGGATGAAAAAGGAGAGCCGATAAAAGATCTCACTATTAGTTGTAAATAAAATTAGTTAGTCATCCTATTAAGATCTCAATTGTATAAGAATTGGAGTTATTATGAAAATAAAAATTAAAATAATGGGCGCAATAGCCCTGTTATCAGTGTGGTTAACCGGAACAGTGACAGCACAAGTCGGGAAACCATTTATACATGATCCATCAACAATCATGGAATGTGAGGGAAAGTATTATACATTTGGCACAGGTGGAGGCGGATTAATATCCGAAGATGGTTGGACATGGAACAGTGGCGCAGTAAGACCTGGTGGAGGAGCCGCCCCGGATGCATTAAAAATTGGTGATCGCTACCTTATAACCTATGGCACAACTGGTGGCGGCCTGGGAGGCAGACATAATGGAAGAATACTTACAATGTGGAATAAGACTCTTAACCCAAATTCTCCCGATTTTAAATATTCAGAAGCTGTCGAAGTTGCTTCATCCGATGGTGAGGAAGATTGTGATGCAATCGATCCCGGACTTCTTCTGGATCCAACCGATGGACGATTATGGTTATCATACGGCACCTTTTTTGGATTCATTCGCCTTGTAGAACTTGATCCCAAAACAGGAAAACGTGTAGAAGGTAATGAGGCAATAGATATAGCCATTGATTGTGAAGCCACAGCGTTGATGTATCGTGATGGATGGTATTATCTTCTTGGTACACATGGAACCTGCTGCGATGGCGCAAACTCAACATATAATATAGTTGTCGGTCGTTCCGGAAAAGTAACAGGTCCTTACCTTGATAATATGGGAAGAGACATGTTAAAAGGTGGAGGTAAGATGGTAGTTGCAGCTGGCGGGAGAGTTACCGGGCCAGGACACTTTGGACTTTTAGACCTTGGTGATGGAGTTCAAAAAATGTCCTGCCATTATGAAGCAGATTTAGATCAAGGCGGACGTAGCGTATTAGGCATCCGTCCGTTACTATGGAAAAATGAATGGCCGGTTGCAGGAGATAATTTCAAAGAAGGAACATATGAAATTGAATCCGAGAGAAGAGGATATGCCTTAGAATTAGTAGTTGATTTTGTACGAATGGCAGGTGGAATGCGAGGATTCGGACGTAATACAGACGAACCTGTAAAACCCGTTCCATCCCAGGAATTAGCAAATGTAATTGACACCTGGCCAACCGGAAACATTGGTGTAAGAATAGGAGATTACATGTTCCGCCCACATCAGAAATGGACAATTACAGCAGTTCCTGATGCAGGAGGATATCCCGGAGGACCATATTATAAAATAGTAATAGCAGGAACAGATAGGGCATTAGCAGCAACAGAAGAAGCTGAATTAATAACGGTTCCAACATTTACCGGCGCGCCGGAACAATTATGGCGAATCGATCAATTGACTGATGGAACATATCGAATAATGCCTAAGGTAGTTCCAAATTCAAAAGAGAAATTAGCGCTAGTATCTTCCGGAGATAGCACACCGACACTTGCAAAGTTTGATATGAATAGTGACAACTCCAAATGGAATTTTAAGGCTCACTAAATATATATTCTTTATTCTTTATGAAAGACGCACGTTTAATTAACTGCGTCTTTCTTTTTCCTTGTAAAAATTCACTTCAACTTACCATAAGTAAATATTCTGACCGGGCCATATTAAATCGATTTACAGCAATTAAAAACAAGAATCTGCGGTAGATCGCAGGTTGTTGTTCTTAAGTACATAAAAAGACGATAACTACACTTCGCCCGATGAAAAATTCAGGCTTCTTAGCTTCTTTGACTTTTCCCATGAGAAAGTATATGACCTGAACAAAGATGGTATTTATGAAATTATAAGTTGTAATCCAGTCTGCAAAGGAGGACATAGCTATTGGGTTTAAAATGCGTTCAATTTCAGAGACGGGAAACTTAAAAACATCTCAAAGCAGATAAATTACCCTTTGTGGACAAAGCACATTTATACTTCCGGGGATGTAATAGCTACTACTTTTCCCTGAAGGATAGAGCCAGAGAATACAAATCCTTACCGGATGAAATACTTATCAGGTAAGTACAACTACAGATGACAGTCGCTTGCCAAAATAGCTGATGAATTACTACTGTGAAATTGAAGAACAATTTGTTTACTTTAGAACATAATTTAACGACGGTGCTGCCAATGCCGCTACTTTGGTAAGCAGTTGGACGTTAGCGGACATAAAAAGAAAAAATCGTACTTATGAAAAATATTGAAAAAAGAATTAGCGGATTGATAATTGGAAGTATTGTAAATCGTCAGCCAAATGTTTACCAGTAAATATATAATTTTAAGGTGTGGTTTTCAAAACAATGTTTAACATTTTAACCACACAAAACATGGAAGCGAAGAGCAAAAAACAGAGTACCACCTAGGTAGTAAAAGAGTTTAAAAGGCGCACTCGCCGAAAATTTACAGCAGAAGAGAAAATTAAGATAGTATTGGAAGGTCTGCGAGGAGAAGATACCATAGCAGCGATCTGCCGTAAATATGCTATTCATTCTAACAATTACTTCAAATGGAGCAAGGAGTTTATAGAGGCCGGCAAACGCAGGTTAAGCGGAGATACACTTCGTGAAGCAACGCGGGATGAAGTCGCAGAGCTTCGCAGGATGAATGACATCCTCAAACGGGAACTTGGAGAGATGTACGTAGATAACAAGGAGCTAAAAAAAACCTTGAATGGCTTAGAGTCAGAAGAATCATAAAACTCAAGAAGTACATGCGATTTACACAGCAGGAAAAATACGAGATTATCAAACTGGTAGATGGTTCGGACTTAAGCGCTAACCGGACTCTAAAAGAGCTGGGAATACACAAACGGACCTTTTATAACTGGTACAGCCGGTATCTTGAGGGCGGCTATGACGGACTGGCACCAAAAGCCAAAGGCCGTCATCAGACATGGAACAAGATACCTCCTGAACAACAGACACAGGTAGTTGAAGAAGCATTGGAGCATGAAGAGCTTTCATCCAGGGAACTTGCCTTTCATATCATTGACAATCACAAATGGTATATATCCGAAAGCAGTGTCTACCGTATCTTGAAAAGAGCTGGTCTGATTACATCTCCGGCGCACATTGTCATGAGTGCAGCAGATGAGTTCGTTAATAAAACAAAGCGTATCAATGAGATGTGGCAGAGTGATTTTACCTACTTTAAAATAATTGGATGGGGCTGGTATTATTTATCTACGATACTTGATGACTTTTCCAGGTTCATTATTGCGTGGGATCTACGGGAGCAAATGACTTCAAAAGACGTTATGCCATCCGTGGATAAAGCTTTGCAATTTACAGGTCTTACTAAAGAGAATGCACCAAAGATACTTACAGATAATGCCAAATGTTATCTCTCTGCGGAAATCTTGGCCTTCTTCGTAGGGAAAGGAATCAAACCCATTAACGGGAAACCGTTCCATCCGCAAACTCAAGGTAAAATCGAACGTTATCACAGGACCATGAAAAATGTTATCAAACTCGATAATTATTACTCTCCCGAGGATCTTATTAAAGCTATCGCAGAGTTCGTTCGATACTATAACGATGAAAGATATCATGAGTCTCTCCGAAATCTGACACCAGCAGATATTTACTTCGGACGCGACAAAAAAATACTTAAAGAAAGGAGCAAAATCAAAGAGAAAACATTACAGGATAGACGAAAAAATTATATCATCCGAAAACTGGAATTGGATTATGAGAATATTTGAAATATCTTTATATAGTCACACCTTAAATTATGACTTTTAACGGTGCACTTTGGTTTGAAGACATACGCTTACTAAATTATACCACCGGGCCGTTATGTGCTACCAACCTAAACAAATAAACACTACCTGATATGGAAGAAACTCTTATAATTGCGATTTTACTATTTGACAATTTTACAGCACTTGATGTTGTTGGACCATACGAAGTTCTATCAAAAATACCAAATTCAAAGATTTTTATGGTTGCAGTAAAACCTGGACTATATAAAGATATTAAAGGTCTGCAAATATCTGCTGATTATTCTCTTCAGGATATAAAAAAACCTGATATCCTTGTTATCCCGGGAGGATTTGGTATTGATTCAATCTTAAACAATCAAGAAATTTTAACCTGGATTCAAAATGCCCATAAAAAAAGTAAATGGACCGTTTCTGTTTGTTCAGGAGCATTGCTATTAGGTTCAGCAGGATTACTGAAGGATTGTAAAGCCACAACTCACTGGAACAGAAAAAAACAATTGGCTAAATATGGTGGAATCCTTCAAAATGACAGATATGTGAAAGATGGTAAAATAGTGACATCAGCTGGAGTTTCAGCTGGAATAGATATGTCATTATATTTATTAAGCTTGATTGTAAATGAAAACTTTGCTAAAGCTGTTCAACTTGGAATGGAATACGATCCAAAACCACCATTTGATTCAGGCTCACCTGAAAAAGCACCTAAAGAGATACTTGACAAAATAAAACAATCAAATCCTGCAATTAATAAATAGAAATTATTGACAGCACATAACACAGTCAATAAAATTAATAGATTTCCCGCTACACGGGAAGTTGTCACGCCTGCCCTGACATCCCGCAAAGCGGGATCGTCATGGATTTTTACTTTCCTGGCTCCTCGCTAAAACAGCCTCACCGGGCTGTTTATTAATGCCCGGCCCTATTGCCGGGCCGTTAGGTGTCAGGCAGAGTGCGGTGGTGGACATTTAAAACTTTTCTTATAAAATTTCGTTACCTTTGAGAAAATTCGTTATTATGACAGTCTCCGATCTTAAACTAAGGATTTTCCGACAGATAGATTCCCTGGAAAAGAATAGGCTTGAGGAATTCTACGGATTATTATTGAACTATATCAACGGACAGAAAGACATTTCTGATTGGAAAACACTTACAGCCAGCCAGAAACAAGGAATCCTTGATGCAATTGATGAGGTTGACTCTGGTAAAGGAATTGCAAATAAAGCTGTCTTAGATAAGTCCCGCAAGAAATACTCAAATGCATAAACCAATCATCTGGTCCCCATTATCTGAGAATGATTTTTCTAATATCTTAAAATACCTCAATAAGAATTGGGGAGAAAAAGTTGCATCTGACTTTATTGAACTCACAGAAAATATTTTAAATCAGATTTCGATTAATCCAAGGCAGTTTCCAATTATTTATAAAAGAAAAAAAGTAAGAAAATGTGTTCTTACTAAACACAATATTCTTTTCTATAGAGACGGAAAATCGAATATTGAAATACTGAGGATCTATGACACTAGACAAGATCCTAACACTCTGACATTTAAATAAGCCCGACCACCTAACACGATCAATAAGATTAATAAGCTTCCCGCTTCGCGTGAAGAGTGGCTCCCCGCTAATTGCGGGGCTGAAACAGCTCCCGCTGACGCGGAACAGGCTCACCGGGCTGTTTATTAATGCCCGGCCCTATTGCCGGGACGTTATGCGTCATGTGGTGCTCTGAACAAAATTTGGAATGGGGATAGAGTTAAAAATCTACCTCATGACATCCAGCAAATTTGAAGGAGAAAATTAAGAATGCTTAACAACTCCCAAAATCTGCTGGACTTAAGAATTCCACCTTCCAACAAATTGGAGAATCTCTCAGGTAAGATGAGTGATTTCTACAGCATCAGGATCAATGATAAATGGAGGATTGTATTTAAATGGGAAGATGGAAATGCGAGTGAAGTAACAGTTATGGACTATTATAAATAGAAAACATGGAAAAGCTTTTAAATATCCACCCGGGAGAAATTCTGCTGGAAGAATTTCTTAAACCCTTAAACATCTCAGCTTATAGGCTTTCAAAAGACATTGGGATCCCTCAGACCAGAACTTCAGAAATAATCAAAGGACACAGGAGTATTACAGCAGACACCGCCCTAAGACTTAGTTACTATTTTGGTAACTCTGCGAAATTCTGGCTCGGATTGCAGAATGACTTTGATCTAGAAGAAGAAAAGAAAATCAAAGCCAGTGACCTCAAAAGAATTAAAAGAATCAAAGAGACTGCTGCATAGACAATTAAAAAATAACACGAACGCATAACACGGACAATGTAAGTCGTAAAAAAGTATTTGCCCGGACTGCAAACAAAGAAGCCTGCCAGGAAAAAGAAGACAAAATAACTGTAACGGCAATCTGCACGCTTTTCTGGTTCAGTCGTCGGGCATCAACTCTCGGCCAACATTGGTATCAGTATGACAACAAAACATGATCCTTACGAGAATGCAGTTGCTGAAAGAGTTAACGGGACTCTGAAAAACGAATTTGACCTTGGAGATCGTCTTCCGGATCAGAGGCATGCACAGAGGGTAACTAATAAGTCAATCTGGATTTACAACAACCTCAGACCCCATGAAAGTTGTTACTATTTAACTCCCATTCAGGCTCATAATCAGGAAAGTATTGAAATAAAAAAATGGCTTGTGAGATACAGAATAAAACTAATCAAAATATTTTAACTTTGAATCAATTATGTCACACCTAAAAGTAACAACCTATACCAGGACGAGACAAATAATATTAATCAGTAAAAATATCTAACAACAGGAATTATGAAATCACTTTTGACATGGCTCATTTGTATAATAAACGTTTGTGCAAGTGGACAAAATAACAATCAGAACCAGCTTGCAACATTATTGAACAAAGACAGTATTAATTCTACCCTGGATGGAAATCTTCAAGTCTTTTATTATTATAAATCAAACTACAAAAAACCCCAACCTTTGATTGTACAACTTCATTCTTGGAGTTATCCTGCCGATTCTTTAAAAACAATTGGATTAGATAGTATTGCAAAAAATAAAAATTACAATTATATATTTCCCAATTTTCGTGGCGTTAACAATCATTCCAAAGCTTGCTGCAGTGATTTTGTAATTGCTGATATAGACGAAGCAATTGACTGGGCATTAAAAAATATGAATGTGGACAGAAATCGAATTCATGTAATTGGATATAGTGGAGGAGGATATGCTACATTGGCCATGTATATGAAGTCCCGACATAATATTAGTGCCTTTTCTGCTTGGGCATCCATATCAGATTTGGTGGCGTGGTATGAAGAATCTATTGAAAGGAAAAATAAATACGCCACTGAGATAATTAGCTGTATAGGAGCTAATAATATTTTTGATACATTAAAAGCCAAAGAACGTTCGCCATTATTTTGGACTACCCCCGTTAAAAAACGAAAAAAATGTGTTTTGCAGATTTTCGCTGGTATTCATGATGGCTATAATGGACCTGTACCTATTTCACAATCAGTAAACTTTTATAACAAGCTTTTGTCTGACTTCAGAGAAACAGATACTTCTAAATATGTAAACAATGAAGATTTGAAATTCATGGTTAATACACAGTCTTTTCCTTCTTCAAATAATAATAATAAAATAGGCGATAGAGCTATTCATTATCAAAAAGCATCAAAAAAGGTTATGCTTACCATTTTTGAAGGAGGACATGAAATGTTAAGTAAACAAGCATTAGAGTATATTGAACAAAATAGAAGATAAATGGGAAGTCATCCACTTGCACGAATCAATCCAAGAGTCACAATTCATTGAGACAAAAATTGAATAACTGTATACTATTTGTAAATTAATTATATCATTGGAAATTTTCTCTTTGAAATAAAATAGGGCAGCAGCTAACACGTACAATAAAGGTAAGTTGCTTGTCACGTTTTTTGCCCGCCCGAACGACTGACTCGTCCGAATGGATTTCGTCCGGGCGGACGTCGTTCTGTCGGGCGGGCTGGCTAATCCCGAGTACTCGGGACTGCCCGGTGCTGTCGTCGGATAACGCTTACTAATTATACCGCCGGGCCGTCAGACTGTCTAATAACCAACCGAGATTATCAATTAAATCCGCAAGCGAACGATCAAATGAAGATCAAAAAGCCAATGAAAAATTGTAACATTTGTTACTTATATTTGACCATTAGTCAAGAATAATATAAATCTCAACATGACAGCAATTAGTCAAAATGAAATAAAGCAAATTGTGATAAAGCATGGTGCTGATTTATTTGGAATTGCTTCGATTGATAGGTTTGATGGTGCACCTAAAGGATTTCATCCCGTTGATATTTATAAAAAACTAAATCGGTAATTGTCTTTGCCAGGCGGATTCCGTCAGAAACATTATATGCTGAAAGCTGTGTTCCTTATACTCATATTAATACTCTAGCAATACAGACGGTTGATTTAATGACTTTCCATATATCGGCAGAGCTTGATTCTATTGGGATTAAAAATGTAATAATTCCAACAGATGATCCCTATGAATATTGGGATGAAGAAAATAAAACAGGTCGTGCAATTCTTTCACTTAGACATACTGGATATTTAGCTGGATTAGGTATTATTGGAAGAAATAATCTATTGGTCAATGAAAAATTTGGCAATATGATCCAAATTGGAGCATTGTTGACAGATATAGTTATAGAACCAACACCTTTGGCTAATTACAAAACCTGTCCAAATAATTGTAGGATTTGTATTGATACTTGTCCTGCAAAAGCATTAGATGGCATTACGGTAAATCAAAAGTTATGTCGTCCATTATCAAATTATCGAAACGAAAAGGGATACATTTTGAAAAAGTGTTACAATTGCCGAAAAAACTGTCCAATAACTTTGGGATTATAGAATAAAAAACAAAGAATAAACATGTGCTAACACGGACAATAAAATTAATAGGTTTCCCGTTGCGCTCCGCCGGGACACGCGCGCCAGTGCCCGCAATAAAATAATTTACACCTAACTTTTATTCACAAATTTCTTTTCAAAATTGAAATTTTCTCATCGCAAATTTTTGCATCTCTTAAATATTTATATCTTATTCCGCAAAAATTGATTAAAAACTAATCAAATAATTGTTAAGAAGATTATTCTAAAATTTTTAATTATGGAAAAACTAATTTCTTGTTGTGGATTAAACTGCGCTGCTTGTGATGCAAGAATTGCGACAATAAAAAATGATGATGAACTAAGAAAAACTACCGCTGAAAAATGGAGGGTAGGTTATAATGCTCCCGATCTCTCGCCTGCAATGATAAACTGTACAGGGTGCAGAGAAGAAGGTGTGAAGTTTAGCCATTGTGATATTTGCGAAATAAGAAATTGCGTAAAAGCCAGGGGATTCAATACATGTGGAGATTGTCAGGAGATGGAAACATGTAGTATTGTATCCGGAGTTCATAAATATGTTCCGGAGGCAAAAACAAATTTGCGGGATTTAAATTAGTCCAGGATCTTATTCAATACGAGATCCGGACTGTATCACGACAAAGTCGGCTTCGCGCGACACGGTCGGCAACTGCCCATACTACCGGGCTGTTTTAAGCCATAAGCTACTCACAAAGACAATTATCGAAATTAATAATCAACATTATTAAAAGAATACCTACCTTTGTTCAATCTAACAACTTTGGATGCTTAAATTAAAGAAGGACTTGGTGAAGTAAATAATCTTTGGTGCATTCTGCCCGGGATTATCCCATAATAAAACTCAGGCATATTCATGTCTGAGTATTTTCTATATAATAATAACAGTTGATGCTTTGGCAGGTATATGATAGTCTTTTGCCATGTTCTTCAAAATAATAAATTTAAACATCATGAGTAACGAAAATAAATCAATTCACGAATTCGATTTCAATTTAATCTGCGAATATTTTTCAAGTATAGAACGACAAGGGCCAGGTAGCCCCGAGGTAACCATTAAAGCATTGAGTTTTATAGATAATCTTACCGATGAATCCCACATTACTGACATTGGTTGTGGAACCGGAGGTCAAACTATGGTTCTGGCACAGCATGCGCCGGGACATATAACAGGTATCGACTTATTTCCTATTTTTATAGACCTATTCAACTCTAATGCCGTTAAACTGAATCTTCAAGATAGAATTAAAGGTGTCGTTGGTTCAATGGATAACCTCCATTTTCATAATGAAGAATTAGACCTGATCTGGTCGGAAGGAGCTATTTATAATATCGGTTTTGAACGAGGATTGAACGATTGGTGGAAATTCCTGAAAACGGGAGGCTATGTTGCCGTTTCAGAAGTGTCGTGGTTTACCGGGAAACGTCCTGCTGAAATCGATGAGTTCTGGCTGGATGCTTATCCTGAGATAGACACTATTCCAAATAAGATCGCCCAAATACAAAAAAACGGATATATTCCTGTTGCAAGCTTTATTCTGCCTGAAAACTGCTGGACAGAACATTTCTATGCTCCACAAGTTATGGCACAGGAAGCTTTCCTTAAGAGATATCCGGAAAATAAAACTGCTGAAGAGTTCGTGGCAAACCAACGACACGAAACTAAATTATATTACAAGTATAAAGAGTTTTACGGCTATGTGTTCTATATCGGGAAGAAGGTATAAATAATTATTAAAAAAGGATTGTTCCTGTCTATTCAGGACAATTCTTTCAATTATCAAATCTTTCTCGATATCTATAAAGACTTCCCATATTTTTCATCTGGGGCCAGAATCCATATCAATTCTGATTTATCGACTAAAAGATTAATTCCCTTTGCTGGATTATTATGGGGATCAATATATCAGAAATCATTTTTGCAAATTGCACTCGGATTAAAATATACCACCAAACTTGGATTTAATGCTTCATTGAGTCTAAATAGCATGATCAATTTAAAAACAAATTTACCATAAGCATAGAGTACTACAAACTATTTAGAAACTTTATAGAAGTATATTGAGTTCCAGAAAGAGTGATAAATTTACATAACTAAAAAATTAAAATCATACTATTATGAAATTAAAAGAAGATAAAGCGATACGTTCCTTCAAATCAGGATTAAACTGTGCACAGGCTGTATTGACAGCATATTCAGATGACTTAAGTTTTGATAATAGCTTAGCCTTAAATATATCATGTGGATTTGGAGGAGGAATGGGGAGACTTCAGGAAACGTGTGGAGCAGTTACTGGATCTTTTATGGTACTTGGCATTTATAATGGTAAAAAGTATACTAATAACGCAGATAAAAAAGAAGTAACGTATTCAATGATACAAAATTTTAGTGAAAAATTTAAATCAATCCATGGTGCGATAGATTGCAAATCATTGATAAAATGTGATTTAAAAACAGAACAAGGTCAACTTTTTGCAGAAGAAAATAATTTATTTGAGAATCTTTGCGAAAAATGTATATCAGATTCAATTAGAATCATTGAAGAATTAATAGAAAAATAGAGACTACGTTAAAGCAAATCTGGATTGCAGAAATTCAATGGAAGATACAGTAACATTCAAAGATAAATTACCTGATATTAAAGATTATTGGGATTTGTTTCAAACGACTGGATGGAATCAAAAATATAATTTTTCAATTAAGGATTTAGCCAATGCAATACAAAGCAGTTGGTATTCAACCTCAATATATGATTCAGATATCTTAATTGGATTCGGTCGAATAATAGCTGATGGGGTACACCATGCTTTAATTGTAGATTTAATAATTCATCCCGATTATCAAGGTCAAGGATTGGGTAGTAAGCTTCTTGAGAGATTAGTAACGAAATGTAAGGACAATAAAATAAGAGATATCCAATTATTTGCAGCTAAAGACAAATTTGCATTTTATGAAAAATTCGGATTTGAAAAGAGACCAATTAATGCTCCAGGTATGCAATTAAGACATAAATGATACCTGATAGAAAATCAAATAAATACCTGAGCCTAACACGGACGTCGTTCAATCGGGCGGGCTGGCAAAAGAGGATACACACAAGACGCGTATTGATGCCTTGATTGGTAAATCCATCTTGGAATATAAGGCTCGAGTAAGCGATATTCAAGTGCTTCAATCGGCGTTTATTGTGCTCGTAGGACAAAAAATAAAGTAACGGTTTACCAATTGCCGATGAAGCAGAATGCCTGTTAGACCTGCACGAAGCACGACTGGAATCACAAGCTCTTGAACTACTGCTTATTGAAACCCTTTCGGGTTGCTGCCGAAAAAGGCCAGGCGATTGCGAGGCAGTTACTTGATGCCGGATGGCAACCACGACGATTGAGAAAGCACTATAATCCGGGCACCTATAGAATCCCTGACAATGAACTACCGGCAATTCGCCTTTTCCCTCCTGAAATTGATCCCGGGGACGAAAATGCTTGGTTTATTGAATTGCTTGATGAAGAGAGTGGGTCCGGGGAGGGGCCGGCACATCGGGATTACCTCCTCTCCCGAGTCCTCGGGATCGTCGGTGATCCCTCGCGGGGCAGTAACAAAGGCATCAGATCAGTCCACGCTTCGCGTGGTTTTTGTTTTATTCAAAGCCCTCACTCAGGCAAGCCTGGCTCGGCCTTTTCATAAAACAAAAATCCCGTCCACCGGCCGGTGGACGGGACTGATCTGATGCCTTTGGCGGAGAAAGAGGGATTCGAACCCCCGGTGCCGTGGATACAGCACAACGGTTTTCAAGACCGCCGCATTCAACCGCTCTGCCATTTCTCCATTTCTCCGCCGCAAATATAATGTTTTTTTGTTTTTTAATTTTTTTTATCCCTGGTTATCCCATAAAATATTATATATCAGCAGGTTGTAATATTTATTAACACTATGTGAACAAAATTCTGAGGTTTTACGTACTCATCCTGCGAAATGATGCGGATACGCGATTTAAGCAGTAATTGCTGGTTTCATCAAAAAAAACAGGTATTTTAGCCTAAAATCCGCACTATTTGTGGAAAAACGGAAAAATAAATTTGCATATGAATATAAATAGAATAAATTTGTATTCAATAAGACAAAATGGTCTAACCTTTAATACTAATTATTATGACAAAAAAAGATTTAGTAGCTTCTATTGCAAAAGATGCCGAACTTACAGTTAAGGATGCAGGCAAAGCTCTGAATGCATTCGTATCATCAGTAGGCAAAGCTATGAAAAAAGGCCAGAGGCTTCAGCTTCCTGGTCTCGGTACCTTTAAAGTAACCAAAAGAAGTGCAAGAGTAGTACGCAACCCTCGTACCGGTGCAAAACTTAACGTTCCTGCCAAGAAGGTCGTTAAATTCAAAGCTGCTCCTGCTCTCGACAAAGGTCTTTAATCTTTGAAAAAGAGATTGCTGAGGGGTGTTAGTTCACCCCTTTTTTATTTATAATTATTTTATTTAAAACAACTTCCCCCGCATCTGTCAGTTGCAGGAAAAGAAAATAGCATTAGAAATCCAACTAAAATCCGGCTGATAAAATTTATGATAGTTTTTTTATTATTTTTGAATTTGTTAACCTGGCCTAAATCTTAACAGATGAATTGTATTATTGTTGACGACGATAAGATGAGCTGTAAAATACTTGAGGGCTATGTGAAAAAATCAACCTCACTTAACCTGATAGGTGTTTTCAGTGATTCAGTCGCAGCAAGAAATATACTTACCGAACGCCAGGATATAGACCTCATTCTACTCGACATCCAGATGCCAGAGTTAGATGGATTCGACTTTATTGGCAGCCTTGACAACCCTCCGAATATAATTATAGTATCATCAGCTGAAGAATATGCGGTAAAGGCTTTCGACTTCAATGTAGTCGATTATATGCTTAAACCAGTTACCTATGGACGCTTTTGCAAAGCCATCGATAAAACCATCAGGTACTATTCACATAAGGAGACAGCAAATACCGGTGATGAAGAGATATTCATCAAGAAAAGTTCATCACTTGTAAAGCTTAAGCTGAAAGATATAATATATATCGAAGCTCTTGAAAACTATGTCACTTTGACTACCGGTGACGACAGGTTCACTATCCACTTTACAATGAAAGCCATAGAGAACCAGCTGCCGTCAGGGATATTTATCAGAGTGCACAGATCCTATATCATAAATAAGAGCATGATCCAGGCCATAAAGGAGAACTCCCTTGATCTGATGGTCGGAGATACAATAAAGAGTATCCCCGTTGGAAAATCATTCAGAGATACACTTCTAAATGATATTAATGTGATGGCCAGATAATTCCTTTATTTTCACATGCTTACAGACCGTCAGCTTTTTCTTCTTCACCTTGGACAGACCTCCACTGAACCACTTATGCTTGAGATAACGAGAGCGGAAGGTGTATTCATGTATGGTCCCTCAGGCGAGAAATATCTTGACCTTATATCAGGAGTGTCGGTCAGCAATACGGGGCACAGGCATCCCCGCGTTATAGCTGCTGTAAAGGAACAGGCAGATTCATACCTGCATCTGATGGTATATGGAGAGATTATCCAGAGTCCACAGGTAAAATATGCCGGTCTCATTGTATCAATACTGCCTGAAACCCTCAATACCTGCTATTTTGTCAATTCGGGAAGTGAAGCGGTAGAAGGAGCCATGAAGCTCGCAAAGAGATTTACACGAAGAAGCAGAATCATCTATTTCAGGAACGCTTATCATGGCAGCACACACGGTGCACTCAGTGTACAGGGAAGTGAAAAATACCGGAGTGCCTTTCGCCCATTGCTGCCCGGCACATTACAGATAGACTTTAACGATTTTTCGGCACTCGATGCAATTAACAAGTCTGTTGCCTGTGTGATTATTGAACCGGTACAGGGTGAAGCCGGAGTTATTTTCCCGGCAGAGGGCTATCTTGAAGATATAAGACAAAGATGTTCGGCAAATGGAGCTCTTCTGATTTTTGATGAAGTTCAGACCGGCTTTGGAAGAACAGGATCCATGTTTGCCATACACAGATTTAATGTTGTTCCCGATATTCTGGTGCTGGCAAAAGCCCTCGGAGGAGGAATGCCCCTGGGAGCCTTTATCTCATCTAAAGAGATTATGGCGGCCCTTATTGCTGAACCTCAGCTTGGACATATTACTACATTCGGGGGACACCCGGTATGCTGTGCAGCGGGACTTGCATCACTCAATGTTATATTGGAAGAAAAGCTGGTTGACAAATGTGACGCAAAATCGGCTACTTTTAAAAGGAAACTTAATCATCAGCTTATAAAAGAGATAAGGGGTGAAGGACTCCTCCTGGCAGTAAGGCTCTCTGATCCTGAATATGTCAGATATGTCATAAAAAATGCTCCCCGTTATGGCATCATTCTTGATTATTTTCTTTTCTGCGATGATGCTTTCAGGATTGCACCTCCACTGACTATCAGCAATGATGAGATCAATACAGCCTGCAGGCAGTTAAAATTGCTTCTCGATGATGCAATGAAAAACAGAGGTAAAGGATGAGACAAAAAGTATTTTACATTATCCTCACAGCACTGTTCCTGGTCCCGGCTATGAAGGTTAAAAGCCAGCAGACAGATTCCGGGGAGATCCTGCAGGAACTATTCAATGGAATCATGGATACAAGAAATGATAAAGAACGAATAAGACTCAACGATTCGATAATAAAAATTATCGACAGATACATTGCATCAGAGTGGATTTTAGATCACCGGTTTACTGATCTTCGATACCTTGGACAGATATTATCTCCCGATTCACAGCTGAAAATAATTACCTGGAACCTAAACCTCACTGACGGTACAAATAAATATTATTGCTACCTTATCAGAAAGGGGAATAAGAGAAAATCGAACCAGGTCTTTAAGCTGACAGGAGTCAATATGGATGAACCACCATCAATTAACACAACTTATTCGGCGGACAACTGGTATGGTGCACTTTATTATGCTGTTCAGCCTTTCAGATATAAAAGGGAAACCTATTATATTCTTCTTGGCCTTGATTACACTAATTTACTGGTTTCCACCAAGATAATTGACGTTCTGGCCTTTACTGAACAGGGTGGAATTATCTTCGGGAAAGAGTGTTTTATCAAAGGAGGTGAAGAAAGGTTCAGAGAACTCCTTAGTTACTCATCAGATGGTGTTGTAACACTGAGATTCAACAATAGGAAATCAATAATATTTGATCATCTGGTTCCTGTTTCACAGGTCAGGCAGAATAGTTATGAATATTACGTCCCCGAATTCTCTTTTGATGCATATGTTCTAAAAAAAGGTATGTGGCGATTTAAAGAAAACTTTGAACCAAGGATGAGAAGATAGCTTTCTTTTGTATTTTTGATCTGTATGACAAAAACAAAAATGACATACCTCATCTGTTATGATGATCGTCGTACCTTTACGGAGGATGTAAAGAAAAGATTTTCTGATACTTCCCGTTACGTAGTGGTCTCTTTCCACACAAAACAGGATTTTCTCGAACATTTACAGAAAGAGGCGGATAACGGCTCATGCAAAGTGGCTATTATTGGGGTTCCCGATGCTGTAGAGCAATTTGAAACCATCGACGGATTAACCGTGGAGATTAAAAAGACTGATCAGAAAACGGGCATCATCCTTCTTGTGCCGGTGGATAAGATGGATGAACTTAAAAAAACTCTTAAGTTCAATATTGATGCTTATATACCAAGGAATTCAAACAGTATCCTGCGCATTCACAATACGGTAAAGAAGCTGTTCAGCGAACACAATATCACAATCTACAGGAAGAAGAGGAATTTCTCATTGTATGTCCTGTTTATTTTCCTGGTCCTTGCAGCGATAGTGATCATCGTGGCATATTTCCGTTTCCCGGAATATTTCTAGGATCGGAGTGACTATTTGTCAGTAAATTTCAATGGCACACCTTTTGAACGTGGCGGGCAGATAATTAATTGTTCAATCATAAAACTGATTTGATATGCAAACCGGAAAAATAGGAGTGACAACTGAAAACATTTTCCCTATCATCAAAAAATATCTTTATTCTGATCATGAGATATTTTTACGTGAACTGATTTCAAATGCCGTTGATGCCACACAGAAACTAAAAGCATTGATATCCGCTGGCGACTACAAGACCGTAACAGGTGACACAACAATCAGAGTGTCAGTAGACAAGAAGAAGAAAACCATAACGGTCAGCGACAGCGGTGTTGGAATGACACAGGAGGAGCTTGACAAATACCTGAACCAGATCGCCTTTTCAAGTGCCAATGATTTCCTTGATAAATATAAGGATCAGGCTAACAACATTATTGGTCATTTCGGACTCGGCTTTTATTCTTCATTTATGGTATCCGACAGGGTTGAAGTGATAACACGTTCATGGCAGAAGGATGCCCGCCCGGTTAAATGGATCTGCGACGGAAGTCCTGAATATTCAATAGAAGATGCTGAAAGGGAAGAAAAAGGTACTGATGTAATTCTTCATATCGATAAGGATTCAAAAGAGTTTCTTGAGGAAAACAGGATAGAAGAACTGCTGAGAAAATACTGTAAGTTCCTCCCTGTTGAAATTGCCTTCGGAAAGGAACAGGAATGGAAGGACGGCAAATATGTCGATACCGGCAAAGACAAAATAATAAACAATACAAAACCTGCATGGACTCTTAAACCTTCTGAGCTTAAGGAAGAGGATTACCAGAAATTCTACAGGGAGCTTTATCCAGCGGGCGATGAGCCATTATTTAACATTCACCTTAATGTTGACTATCCTTTCAAGCTTACAGGGATTCTTTATTTTCCCAAAATCAAAAGTAATATTGAAATTCAGAAGAACAAAATCCAGCTTTATTGCAACCAGGTCTTTGTAACTGATTCTGTAGAGGGGATCGTCCCGGAATTTCTTACACTGCTGCATGGTGTGCTGGATTCACCTGACATACCTCTTAATGTCTCGAGGAGCTATCTTCAGAGTGATACAAACGTAAAAAAGATATCAGGTCATATAACTAAAAAAGTTGCAGACAGGTTAAATGAGATATTTAAGAAAAACCGCGGGGATTTTGAAAAGAAATGGGACAACCTGAAGCTTTTCATCAACTACGGAATGATAACTGAAGAGAAATTTTACGAAAAAGCTTCAAAATTTGCCCTTCTCAAAAACACTGATGATAAGTATTTTACATTCGGGGAATATGAGAATCTGATCAAAGAGAATCAAACCGACAGGAACAAGACGATCGTTTACCTGTATTCAACAAATAAAACCGACCAGTATGCCTATATTGATAAGGCAAAGAACAAAGGCTATGATGTTCTTCATCTTGACGGTCAGCTCGATGTTCATCTTATAAACCATCTCGAAACAAAATTCACAGGATCACGGTTTGTACGAGTCGATTCTGATGTGATAGACAAGCTGATACAAAAGGAAGAATCGAAGGAATCAAAATTAACTGAAGAGCAGAAGAATGACCTGAGGAGTCTCTTTAATGTTAAGAACAAATCCGATAAGGAAGTGTATAATGTTGTATTTGAAACACTTGACGAGAATGAAGCTCCTGTAATGATAACCCAGTCAGAATTCATGAGGAGAATGAAAGATATGTCGCAGATAGGCGGAGGCATGAATTTTTATGGTGAGCTGCCGGAAAGTTATAACCTGGTAGTAAACCCGAACCACCCGCTTGTTTTAAAGATATATGATGATCTGAAAGCTGAGAAAGGAGATAAGCTGACTGCCAATGATGCAGAAAGAAAAAAGATTAAGGAAGAAGTTGACTTCATGGAGAGTGAGCACAAGAAGAAAAAGGCTGAAGAGGTAAGCCAGCTCGAAAAGGATGATCTTGAAAAGCTGAATAAGGAGCTCAGCGAAATCGAAAAATCAAGAAATAACATGCTTGAGGAGTATGGCTCCGGGAATAAACTGGTAAAACAGCTTGTTGACCTGGCACTGCTGGCAAATAACATGCTGAAAGGAGAGGATCTGAGCACATTTGTGAAAAGAAGTGTGGAGCTTCTTTAAGAAACGACCCCTGGGGGTAAAATATCTAGATCATCCTTCCAACCTCAGCCTTGATATATTCTATCGCCGTTCGGGATGGTTCCTTTTCGAGCTCCATGACCGTCTCAAGAAGCCTTTTGCTGAATTCCATGCCAGTGGCTTTTTTAGGCATCTTTTCGATTTCACTGTTGATGATCTTGATCATGTTGGAACGGGCATTCCTCACTACTTCCCATGCCTGGGGACTCATGTATATCTGCTGCGACAGGTTATGCTCAAATTCACTTCGTATGGTTGTAAGGAGTGACGAATGAAGCTGAGCGGCGCTCATCCCGGGAGAACTGATCCTTACCAGCATAGACTCAAGCGATATTCTTTCAAGAAAAAGAACAATCCTTTCATAGGCTTGAAGTTTTATCGGAGTAACTGTCCGGCTGTTCTGGAGTATCAGCTCCTGTTTCCTCTTGTCCTGGTCATTCTTTAAAAGATACCTCATTACCAGCCAGGCTGTAAGCATAACCAGTAATGCGGGAATTGTTATTTTAATAATATCCATAAACAGATCCATTTTTTTTTAATTTTATATACAAAAATACAAACATAACTTTTTCTTTTGTACTTTTAAATTGATCATTTAACTTAAAACCCGAAATATAAATCCGAAATCCGCAATCCGAAATCCGAAATCCGAAATTACTTATGGAACATCTGTCTGAAAGAATTAAATCCCTGTCTGTTTCCCAGACTATGGCCATGGCTCAGAAAAGCCGGGAACTGAAAGCCCGGGGGATTGATATTATCAGTCTCAGCCTTGGAGAGCCCGACTTCAATACTCCTGAATATATAAAGGAGGCAGCCAAAAAAGCTATCGATGATAATTACTCAAAATACCCTCCCGTGCCCGGATATAATGATCTCCGTGAGGCTATCTCAAAAAAATTCAGGGAGGAAAATGGTTTAGATTATACTCCTGATCAGATAGTTGTCTCAGCAGGCGGCAAACATTCGCTTGTCAATGTTATCCTGTCACTTGTAAATCCCGGAGAAGAGGTAATCATTCTGGCGCCTTACTGGGTGAGTTATTATGACCAGATCATCTTTGCAGGCGGGAAACCTGTAGTTATAGAGACAACTCTGGAAAACGATTTTAAGGTGCTTCCCGAACAGATCGAGCTGGTTATTACAAGAAAGACAAGGCTCTTAATCTTCAATTCCCCGTCTAATCCGACAGGAATGGTATATACCAGGGAGGAGATGCAAGAGATTGCACAGGTAGTGCAGAAGCATGATGGTTTGTATATAATATCAGATGAGATATACGAGCATATACTCTTCAAGGGAGAACATACAAGCATGGCATCTTTTGATTTTATCTATGACCGGGTGATAACAGTAAACGGATTGTCGAAAGGTTATGCCATGACAGGCTGGAGGATTGGCTATATAGGGGCTCCTTTATGGCTAGCAAAGGCTGTCGACAAACTCCAGGGACAGTTTACCTCAGGCGTATGTTCTATAGCCCAGAGAGCAGCCCTGGCTGCATTACAAAGTGATGATGGTTCACGAAAAAAGATGCGTGATGCATTTATGCACCGCCGGGATATTGTCTGCAAACTGCTGAAGAATATCAGGGGAATGAAGGTGAGGGTACCCCGGGGAGCCTTTTACGTGATGCCCGACATAAGCTATTATCTTGGAAAGTCGGACGGCGAAACCAAAATAAACAGTTCAGGTGATCTTGCTCTTTACCTGCTGGATAAGGCGCAGGTTGCTGTTGTAGGCGGAGATGCTTTCGGTGCACCAAGCTGCATCAGGATATCTTATGCCACATCTGAAGAGCTTCTTACTGAGGCATTTAAGAGGATGAAGACAGCACTAGAGAGGTTGAGATAGTTTGGGGGTGAGTACATGAGGGTATTAATACTTATTATACCCTACAACCTCATCTTTCGACTTTCTTTTCTTCGTCCGCTGGTCGCTTAACGAATACCCCAGTGTTATGAGGAGTTCCACACGTTTCTTCTTCGGTATGCCGAGGATCTTTCTTACTTCATCTTCGTCGAACCAGCCGATCATGCATGATCCAAGTCCTTCAGCTTTGGCCTGAAGACATATATTTTCCGATGCTATGCCAATATCGATCAGCGAATAATCCTTGCTCTTTATTGATCCTCCGATCTTTGAAGAAAAATTGGGTTTCTCTCTTACAATAACTATTATTGCCATTGCCTGTGCTACAAAAGCATTCATCCCCAAAATCTTTGCAGAGGCAGCTCTGGCAACCTGTTCTATTATTTCCGGATCAGTAACCACGATGAACTTCCATGGCTGTGCATTGCAAGCCGAAGGAGCCATCCTTCCAGCCTCTATTATCCTGTTGATCTGCTCTTTTACAACAGGTTTGTTACTGTATTTCCGGTCGCTCTGGCGGCTGATGATAAGCTCAAGCATTTTCTCCGCATCAATCATTTTATTAGAATTATATTGAAATTAATTTTGAGTGCCGTTAAATATAGCAATATTTAATATCTTTAAAACCTTAAAAATAATATGTACGATTCTGAATTATTAACTAAAACTTAATTAAGATGATTATATTTTTCTTATTTCTGGGGGTCATTGTTATATTGATCCTGTGGGCAATATCTCTCTATAACCGTCTGGTAAAACTTAGAAATAACAGGGAGCAGGCGTTTGCTGATGTCGACGTTCAGCTGAAGCAAAGGCACGATCTCATTCCTCAGCTGGTTGAATCAGTAAGAGGGTATATGCAGCATGAGCGGGGTGTTCTGACTGAGGTCACCGAAGCACGGGCAAATGCAATGAAGGCTTCAACAATAAATGAAAAGATTCAGGCCGAAACAAGACTTTCTACCGCACTGGAAGGACTGAAGGTATCGGTAGAAGCCTATCCCGATCTTAAGGCAAGCCAGAATTTCCTCGATCTTCAGAATGAGATATCGGATGTTGAGAACAAAATTGCTGCAGCACGCCGCTTCTTTAACTCGGCAACCAAGGAGATCAATGTTGCTACCGAGGTTTTCCCATCAAATATAGTTGCCGCACTTTTCAACTTCAAACGTGAGCCTATGTTCGAACTGGGTGATCAGCGAGCAGCGGTAGAACAGCCTCCGGAGATCAAGTTCTAAACCGGCTTATGAAATATTTTGGTTTACAGAGCCAGATCAGGAAGAATAATACGAACTCTGTCCTGATTTTAATGATGTTCCCTGTAGTATTTCTGGGACTGACATGGCTTTTCTTTTTCTTAACCTCACTGGGACAGACACACTATTTTTCGGAGACCAACGAACAATATAATCTGATTCCGGCAGTCAATAATAATTTTCTGAGAACGTTTCCATGGGTGACATTGGGTGTAATTGTCTGGTTTACAATAGCATGGTTTTCACATACTGCGATGATAAACAAGGCTACAGCCTCAAAACCTCTTGAACGTAAAGAGAACAAGAGAGTTTATAACCTTGTGGAGAACCTTTGCATATCAGCCGGTATGACTATGCCGAAGGTGAACATCATCGAAGATGATTCACTGAACGCATTTGCCAGCGGAATAGACGAGAGAACATACGCAGTTTCACTCTCACGAGGCATCATAAACAAACTCGACGACAGGGAACTGGAAGCCGTAATAGCTCATGAACTCACTCACATAAGGAACCGTGACGTCAGACTTCTGATAATCTCAATTGTGTTTGTCGGGATCTTTGCATTTATCTCTGAAACATTATTCAGGTCCATGAGATTTGGCAGCCTGTCAAGGGGTGGCAATAAAAAGGGTGGAGGAGGAGCTGCGATAATCATTGCTCTTTTACTGGCGGCAGTCGGCTACCTGGTTGCTACATTATTCAGGTTTGCCCTTTCAAGAAAAAGAGAATACCTTGCTGATGCCGGATCAGCAGAGCTGACAAAAAATCCTCTTGCACTGGCATCTGCTCTCAGGAAGATCTCGGGTGATCCTACTATAGAGGCGGTGCAGCGAAAAGATGTTGCCCAGATGTTTATTGAAAATCCACAGATCGGCAATAAGAAATTTACAGGCTCTGTATCATCACTCTTTGCAACTCACCCGCCGATAAAGAAAAGGATAGAGATACTGGAACAATTCTGACCCACTCTCCCGCTAAAGCGGGATATCTCCCTCATTCTTCTTTTTCCCGAAAAGCCTCTTTTCTTCCCCTTTTAGTAACTTTTTGATATTATTCCTGTGGGTTAAGAGCAAAGCCACTGCTATAAAAATTGAGAAGATTTTGAAAAGTAGGGAGGGGGTCTTAAAAAATGTAAATAGCAGTACAGGCAACACTATACCGGCCGTCATTGAAGACACTGATACAATACCGGTGAATATAAAGATAAGTATAAAGACTCCAAGGCACACAAGTGTGACAGGCGGATGGATTGCCGCTATTGCACCTGCAGCTGTTGCCACGCCTTTTCCGCCTTTGAATCCTGCAAAAACCGGGAACATATGACCTGTTATAGCAGTTAATCCTGTAAATATTTGTAAGTTAATAAGAGATGCACTTCCGGCAGGGGAGAGGTGCATGAAAAGCGGAAGCAGTGCTGCAAGGCAACCCTTGGCCATATCTATTAACAGGACCGGTACTCCTGTTTTCCATCCGAGAACCCTGATCACATTTGTTGCACCGGCATTACCGCTGCCATGTTCCCTGACATCAATGCCATGAAAAGCTTTTCCAACCCATACTGCTGTGGGGATTGAGCCCATCAGATAAGCGAATATTACAGCAATAATAATATTGATTATATTCATTACTGAGTTTACTTTTTCACAAAAACAATCTTATACTTATTTCAGATCCCGGGCCCGTAATGTACAAGAGTGGCCGTCTCGGGATTTGAAGTAAATTTGCTGAAATTGTTTATAAATTTAAGAGCCAGATCAGTAGCGGCAATATGCCATTTTTCTTTTGATTCCCAGCCGTTCGAAGGGTCAAGTATATTATCATCGACTCCATTCACACTTGATGGAATTCTAATGTTAAAGACAGGCAAAGTGGCGAATTCACTTTCTTTTATGGAATCATTGAGTATTGCATTGATAATATGTCTTGTAGATGGAAGATCGATCCTGTTTCCCTTTCCATAGGGACCATTTATCCACCCTGTATTTACAAGCCAGGCTTCGGCGTTATGCATTTTCATCTTCTTCGTCAGCTCGTTTGCATAAATAATAGGGTCGACCAGGAGGAATGCTGCACCGAAACATGCAGAAAATGACGGGACAGGTTCAATTATGCCTCTTTCTGTACCGGCAACCTTGGCAGTATACCCACTGAGAAAATAGTATTTTGTCTGTTCTTCTGTAAGGCGGCTTACAGGTGGTAAAACGCCAAAAGTGTCTGCCGACAGAAAGATTACTTTAGACGCATGTCCGGCTTTTGAAACAGGCCGGACAATGTTATTAATGTGATAAATAGGGTAGGAGACCCTCGTATTTTCCGTCTTTGAGTCATTATTGAAATCTATTGTTCCATCAGGAAGAATAACAAGATTCTCGAGGAGAGCATCTCTTCTGATGGCATTGTAGATGTCAGGTTCATTTTCCTTGCTCAGCTTTATACATTTTGCATAACATCCTCCTTCAAAATTAAAGATACCGTCGTCATCCCAGCCATGTTCATCATCTCCGATCAGGGCTCTGTCAGGGTCGGTTGAAAGAGTTGTTTTACCGGTTCCGGAGAGACCGAAAAATATTGCAACATCACCGTTCTTACCAACATTCGCAGAACAATGCATGGAGGCTATCCCTTTGAGCGGCAGGTAGTAGTTCATCATTGAGAATATTCCTTTTTTCATTTCACCACCGTACCAGGATCCTCCGATCACAGCCATATTTTCCGTAAGGTTGAAGAATACAAAATTCTCGGAGTTGAGTCCCTGGCTTTTCCAGTCAGGATTTACAGCCTTTGAAGCCATCAGAACAACGAAATCAGGTTTGAAGTTTTTCAGCTCTTCATGTTCTGGTCTGATAAACATGTTTTTTACAAAATGTGCCTGCCATGCAACTTCCGTTACAAATCTTACATTTAACCTTGAGTTTTCATTTGCGCCACTGTAACAGTCAATAATAAAAAGTCTTTTTCCTGAAAGCTGTCTGGCTGAAATGTTTTTGCAGTGCTGCCATACTTCCTGTGGTATAGGTTTATTATCAGACACTTTAGCTTGGTCCGACTTCCACCATACCGTATCTTTTGTTTTATCATCCAGCACAACATATTTATCTTTAGGAGAACGCCCGGTAAAGACACCTGTATCTACTGATATTGCACCGGTCTTGGTAATAACGCCTCTCGCAGGCTTTTCTAATCCGGGTTTGGTTTCTTCAGCGAAAAGTCCGTTATAATCGGGGTTATATACTATTTCTGTTGCATCATAAATGCCATATTCAGTTAAGTCTTTTGATATGATCATAATAATAGATTTAAAGAAATAAGAAATGCAAAGTAAATAAAAAATTAATACGCATCATTTTGAGTTGATAATTTATACAAAAATACTCCTTTTGAAATAGGGTTTATTTATTCATGATGGTCTTATATAGTACATAGGTTTGGGTTTTACTAGTTTGCAGCCATGCAAAGAAAAGAGGCTGTCCCCGATACGGGAACAGCCTCTTATTCAATATTAGGAGTATATTACTTCCCGAATTTTATTGCAGACTGTGCTGCCGCAAGTCTTGCTATCGGAATCCTGAAGGGTGAACAGCTGACATAGGTGAGCTTGTTCTTGAAACAGAATTCGACTGAAGCAGGATCACCTCCCTGTTCGCCGCAAATGCCTATTTTCAGATCGGGTCTTGTTGCCCTTCCTTTCTGAACCGACATTGTTATCAGCTGGCCGACGCCATCCTGGTCAATTGTCTGGAATGGATCGGCTGCAAGCATATTCTTGTCGAGGTAGTCATTCAGAAAACCTCCTATATCATCACGGCTGAAGCCATATGTCATCTGGGTGAGGTCGTTTGTTCCAAATGAGAAGAACTCGGCGGTTTTTGCCATTTTGTCAGATAGGAGAGTTGCACGGGGTATCTCGATCATTGTACCGTACTTATAGTCTATCTTGCTGACTTCGAACTTCTTACAAACTTCATCATGTACTTTATCCACGACTTTCTTTGTAACATCAAGTTCTGAGACATCACAGGTAACCGGCACCATCAGCTCAGGATGTGGGTTTTTCCCTTCTTTGATCAGTTCCATTGTTGCTTCCAGCATTGCTTTTACCTGCATCTCTGTGATTTCAGGAAATGTTATTCCCAGGCGGACTCCGCGGTGACCCATCATCGGGTTAGATTCGTGCAAGGCTTCTCCGCGTTTTTCAATGTCTTCTTTATTTATTCCCAATGCTTTAGCCAGCTCTTCCTGCTTGTCGGCGTTTTGAGGTACAAACTCATGAAGAGGCGGGTCAAGCAGCCTGAAAGTTACTGGTAATCCATCCATAGCCTCCAGAGTAGCTTTCATATCCATTTTTACATACTTGAAAAGATCATCAAGGGCTTTACGGCGTTCTGTCACGTTTGCGCTGAGGATCATCTTGCGAAGAAGGAACAAGGGTTCTTCTGAACCTTTGCCATAGAACATATGCTCTGTACGGAAAAGTCCTATTCCTTCAGCTCCAAAATCACGGGCGATTTTTGCATCCTCAGGAGTTTCAGCATTAGTGCGAACACCCATTGTGCGGTGTTTATCGACAATATTCATGAATCCCTTAAACCTGGGGTTTTCTGAAGCATCCATCAAGCTTAATTCTCCTGTATAGACATTTCCCTTTGTACCGTTAAGTGTAATAATATCACCCTCTTTAATAACTATATCCGATTCTGTAATTTTTGCTGTTTTTGCTTTAGAATTGACTTTAAGAGCCCCTGCACCCACGATGCAGCATTTTCCCCATCCGCGGGCAACCAGAGCTGCATGTGATGTCATACCACCGCGGGCTGTCAGAATACCTTCGGCAGCACGCATTCCTTCAACATCCTCAGGATTGGTCTCTTCACGTAGAAGGATGACCTTTTCTCCTTTACGGAACCATACTACTGCATCTTCAGCTGTGAAAACCACCTTGCCGACTGCTGCTCCCGGACCTGCGGGCAAACCTCTGACAACAGGTTTTACTTTATTCTCTGCTTCAGGATCGCAGATCGGGTGGAGGAGCTCCTCAAGCTGGCCAGGATCCACGCGCAGCACTGCCATTTTCTCGTCAATGAGATTTTCATGAAGCATATCCATAGCCATATTAAGAGCAGCTGTACCTGTTCTTTTTCCGGTACGGCACTGCAGCATATAAAGAACGCCCTCCTGAATAGTGAATTCTATGTCCTGCATGTCGCGGAACGACTTTTCCAGAATATTCCGAATGTCGCATAGTTCTTTATATGTTTGAGGCATAGCCTCCTGCATGCTGTGGAGGTGTTTGTTCTGTTCATTTTTTGTTTCATTGTTAAGCGGGTTCGGAGTACGTATACCTGCCACAACATCTTCTCCCTGGGCATTTATAAGCCATTCTCCGTAGAAAAGGTTTTCTCCGGTAGCCGGATTACGGGTAAATGCAACACCGGTAGCGGATGTATCACCCATATTCCCGAATACCATTGTCTGTACGTTAACTGCTGTACCCCAGTCATCAGGAATACCTTCTATTCTGCGGTACGACACAGCTTTCTTCCCATTCCAACTTTTGAATACAGCCTTTATACTTCCCTCAAGCTGTTCTTTTGCATCATCAGGGAATGGTTTGCCAAGGACCTCAATAATCTTTTTCTTGAATTCTTCAGAGATGAATTTCAGTTCATCAGCAGTTATCTCTGTATCCAAATTATATCCTTTTTGCTTTTTAAATTCATCAAGCACTTCGTCAAGCTGCTTACGTATCCCTCTCCCCTCACCAAGATCAATACCTTCAGCTTTTTCCATAACCACGTCAGCATACATCATAATAAGGCGACGGTATGAATCCCATACAAATCTTGGATTATTTGTCTTTTTAAGAAAACCCGGTATGGTTGCCGAACAGAGACCTATATTAAGTACAGTATCCATCATTCCCGGCATTGATTTGCGGGCACCTGACCGGCATGAAACAAGCAGCGCATTTTCAGGGTCG